>Ga0208454_1000042_pt1 | contig 95510 bp, 88 predicted proteins | sample EasRivMeERMZT100_FD_187530 | JGI IMG/M metagenome (GOLD analysis project Ga0208454, IMG submission 187530) | Soil microbial communities from meander-bound floodplain in the East River, Colorado, USA - East River MetaG ERMZT100 (SPAdes) (version 2) | ecosystem: Environmental > Terrestrial > Soil...
GTATCGCAATCAGGGACAAACCATCGGCACTGAGATTAATCGTCGCCCACTGATCGTTCCATCGTTAACCAGGCGCCAGACTCGATGGGGCTACGCCATCTTAAAATCCCCATAACCGAAGCGGCACCGTTGCTCCGCGGTTTAGTCCAACACGTTTTATCCCGTTGCCGATACTCCGGTGCCATCAAGCAACTTGATTGCCTCCAAGCTTTGAGGGATAAAACGCTATACGTTAGACCGCTCTAGCTGAACCAGTCGAACTCGTGTCATGAAATTCCAGACCTTCCTCAACATCCTAGACCGCATCCGGGAAGAAGCCCCTGAAGCGATGAGCAAGCGGTATCGACCCGAAGCAAGCGACCTCGAAAAAGTCAATCAAGCGCGGGCCCGAGCATTCATACACCTCTACCTGAAGGTGATGTTTGGGATTACGGAATTCCACGATCGAGAGCGCACCATAACTGACGGTTCCGGAGATGGCGGAATCGACGGCTACTACATTGATACAGACACAAAGACCATCTACCTACTGCAATCCAAGTTCAGAACTTCTCAGGAAAACTTCGAAGGCAAGGAGATATCTGTTGAAGAAATACTGGCGATGGACGTCAATCGCATTCTCGAGGGTGAAGCGGCCGATGAGGCTGGCAACGAATACAACGGAAAAATAAAGCAACTACAACGCGAGGTGTCCTCCCTGCCGGATGTAGCTCGCTATTCATACAAGATAGCGATTCTTGCAAACCTAACTGGTATTGTTGCAGCGAAGATCCGCCAGCTCACCGGCGGATATCCCGCCGAAATTTTCGATTTCGCGAAAACCTATAGACGGCTCGTATTTCCTGTCCTGACCGGTACGTATTTCACGGCCAGCGACATTGTTATCCCTGTCGATCTCTCCACCAAGACCGCTGGCAGCAAGATTAGCTACAACGTAAAGACCAAGTACGGAGACTGCGAGATCACCGTCCTATTTGTTCCGACTCTTGAGATCGGAAGAATAATGGACAAGTACCGCAACACGATTCTTCAATACAACCCGCGCAGCTACCTTGACCTTGAAGGTCAGAGCGTGAATATCGCCATACGCGATACGATCCTCAACTCAGCAACGAACGAGTTCGCCCTGTTCAACAACGGTATAACGATGCTGTCCGAAGAGACGAACATCAACGAAAAAATCGGACAGAAGAACAAGGCTCAACTCAGAATAAAGAACCCCCAAATCATCAATGGTGGGCAGACATCATTCACGCTAAGCAGGATCTATCGCGATCACCTTACAAACGCGGAGACCCTTTTTCAGGACAAGGAAGTGTTGCTAAAGATTATTACGTTGATGGGGACGGAATCCGCAAACTCCAGGCTGCACCTCATTGATGAGATTTCTAACGCCACCAACAAGCAAACACCTGTAATCAATGCCGACAAGTTCGCTAATGAATCTATCCATATCGAGCTACAGCATAGAGTGTTCGAACGGTATGGCCTGCTGTATGAGAGAAAGCGTGGTGAGTTCTCAGACGGCGTGAAAGACGGTTACGTTGAGCAGCGGGCCGTCATCGAACGCAACCACTTTTGGCGGTTGCTCTACTCTGCAAACGGCAAGATCAATCGGGGGTTCCAGAAGAAGCTCTTCCAGAGGAACGAGTTCGCCGACATTCTTCCGGCTACGGATGAGTCCTTGGATAGACTCTCCCTGGGGGTCAGGATCTTTGATTACCTTAGGCGCGGCATGAAGCCGAACGCTCGTATTGAGAAGGATATCTACGGCAAGGTGTTTGTGTACATTGAACTATTCGGCGGTAATAACGTCCAGCCGGATGGCGCAACTATCGAGTCCAATCTCGGGGAGCTACAGCGCAAGTGGGATGAGTTCTTGCAGGCGCAAAGCTCGAAGCCTGGCGCCGCTTCTTGGATGTACATTGATAAGGAGACCGGACAAGCAAAACGTCGCTTTAGTGCGCAAAAGTATTTTCGCGGTCACTCCTTCGAGAAAGACCTGACCGCGTACTTCGCCAGCCATGCGCACACAGCGGTCTAACAACCCGCTGCAGGCGACGCGCAGGAGCGGCCATCTTGTTTTGAACCAGCACGCTCGGCGCGCGCCTGAGCGGGACCGTTAGACGCACGGAGTGGATTCTTTCGTTTTTCTGAGACTTGCTCAAACATTACGGAGGCGGACTCATGATTCGATACGTGATCGTTTGCTTGCTCGCCCTTCTCTCAATTTCATCCAATGCGTCAGCTCAAAGCTGTTTGGGAAATCCAGTAGCTGTGCAAATTCTGGGTTCTGGTGGACCCCGGATTAACCCGGATCGCGCGTCAACGAGTTACCTCCTCTGGATCGACGCTCAGGCGAGGGTTCTTGTCGACATGGGCGGCGGGGCCTTCCTACGTTTCGGCCAGGCTCAAGCGAAACTTAGCGACCTGTCGTTGGTTACCATTAGCCACCTTCATCCCGATCACGTCTCCGATCTTCCCGCACTTTTGTGGTTGAGCCATCAGATTCGCAAAGACCCGTTGCCCATAGTTGGTCCTTCCGGTAACGACGTAGCGCCAAGTTTTCCGACGTTCCTGAGTCGCCTCTTCGATGAGAAGAACGGAGCATTTCAAGTGCTCGGTCCCGCACTGGGCGCGACGCAGGGCAAGACCGGAGGGGGCGTTCGTCTCGATATCGGTGTCGTTGATGCGACGAAACTAGGACCGTCGACAGTGTTCGACCGACAGGGAGTGACCGTGACCGCGTTGGGAATACCGCACGGCGATATCCCGACTCTTGCGTACCGCGTTAGCGGGGCCAGGTCTTGCAATCACACATTGTCGTAATGCAAGACGCGACCCGATCGCCGCACGGGCCAAGGAGTGCCACCGCCTGGCTGCGCTTCAAAGCGACCTGAACCAGTCCAAAGTCAGTCCTGCGGTCGATCACGCCTTACTTATCCACCATGAATATCCCGCAGTCAGTGCGGGATTTTCATGGTGATGATGCGGCAAGTAAGCAGCGCCCCACAGAAAGCGCCGTGAATCCGGTGATCCAATTCACCGTTCACCAGTTCACCGTGTCAGACGTGCGGAAGTTGAGTAACTTCATTTTAGCTCGGTGACGGTCTCGAACGGCGCGGCCACAACTTGCCGGTGTTCCTTCTCAAGTGCGTTGAAGCAGTCGCGCGTCAGCAAACGCGACAATCTCGGCCAGTACAAAAAAAGGACATCGGTTCGCTCAGCGAGCTTTGCCAATCGCAACCTTTGCGATACGACTGAACCAACCGTAGCGCGGGATAAGAGTCTGGTTCTCGCAGACGAAACAAGCTATCCTCCCTCATGTGCCGCAATACCGCTTCACGGAATATTTCGAGAAAGAAGTTTTACGTAAGCGTCCCTATTTAAAAAAGGAATGGTGCGTACGCGTTTTAGAGAAGCCGTCCAGAGCGAACGTCAGGAGATGTACCGTTATCGGTTTTGGGGTAAAATTGATGAGTTTGAGGGAAGAGTTCTGAGAGTCATCACCTTAGAGGACAAGGTTACTATTCACAACGCTTTTCCGGATAGAGGATTTAAGCCATGAGACTCAACTACTACGCCGACACGGATTCTCTGTATATCGATCTCTCCGAACGTCCAAGTGCCGAAAGCCGGGAGATTTCAGAAGGCGTCGTTCTCGACTATGATAGCGCCGGCAATTTGGTAGGGATCGACATCGATAACGCTAGCGGAAAAGTGGATCTCAAGAAGCTCACGCTGAGTAAGTTACCAGGTATCGTACAAACTGAATCGGCATAACCGATAGCGTTCGGCGACATTTCGAATCTAACTGCCACAGAATCCGCTCTAAGCATAATCGAAAATCTGTTTAGCTGCCAAAATTGAAGTCATCGCCCAGCAGTTTTCTCTGCCAACATTATCTTGGCGAGGTCCGTTTGACTCCAATTTCACTAGGCTATAAGTTAATCGAGTAATTCCGTGGGACTTGCATGAGGAATCTTTCTCACTTGCCAAGTCGCGGCTTCAAATCACAAACACTTTCGTAAGGAGGCATTATGGATCATCCAGCAGAGCAAACATTTAAGGAACCGACGGATAACAAGACCAGGGCGGGACTTGGCAAATTTCTCCGGCCCAATACGCCCTATGACAACTTCATGGAGTCGCAGGGCATCCCGATCTATCGCGATATCGGCGTGCGCCGGGTGCAGGATCTGCCGCGCAAGCCGTGGAAGCGCATGGGCGGCAACGGCACGTTCATACAACTTCTCGGCACCGAGGGTCTGTGGGGCTGCTACGTCGTCGAGGTGCCCGGCGCCGGCGCGTTAAATGCCGAAAAACATATGTATGAAGAGCAATTCCTCGTCGTCGACGGCCGCGGCACCACGGAAGTGTGGGTCGATGGCAATCCAAAAAAACTCACGTTCGAATGGCAAAAAGGTTCGATCTTCGCCATTCCGATGAATGCGACCCATCGCATCGTCAACGCGACTTCGAGTCCCGCGCTGCTGCTCGCCGGAACGACGGCGCCCAACATCATGAACAACTTTGGCAACGAAGATTTTATCTTCAACTGCCCCTATCAGTTCAAAGATCGTTTCGATCCCACCGACGACTATTTCAAATACAAAGAAGAAGTCACCCCGGACCCGGTGCGCGGTCTCGCTATGCGCAAGACCAACATTATTCCCGATGTGATGGGCTGCGAGTTGCCGATGGACAACCGCCGCTCGCCGGGTTATCGGCGCATCGAGCCGCACATGGCCGGTCAGCATTTCTACATGTGGATCGGCCAGCATGAAACCGGCCGCTATTCGAAGGCTCATGCGCACGGCTCCGCCGCGGTGCTGATCTGTCTCAGCGGCAAAGGTTATACTTACACTTGGCCGTCGAAATTGGGCACCCACCCCTGGGAAAAAGGCACCATCGAAGAAATTCGCCGGCAAGATTACGAGCCCGTCGGCATGGTCAGCGCCGCGCCGATGAGCGGCAATTGGTTTCACGCCCATTTCGGCGCGAGCAAAGAACCGCTCCGTCTCACCGCCTGGTTCGGCCCCAATGCTCCGGGCCGCGAACGCGGCCGTCCCGGCGAAAAATCGATCGACTACGGCGCCATCGATATGAAAGACGGCGGCACGGCAATCCCATACAACGAAGAAGATCCCTTCCTGCGTAAAGAGTTTGAAGAGACTCTCGCCAAAGTCGGCGCGCAATCGCGCATGGAAGCCGATCTCTACAAAAACTCCTACTGATTGAGTTTCGAGTTCGGAGTTTCGAGTTTCGGGTTAACACGACACCCGGAACTCGAAACCCGAAACGGGTTACACACCCTAACTATCTACTGCTTTCGTTAGCTAATCGTCAGGAATACTCATGGCCACCCCACCCAGAGGTTCGTTTTCCAACGCCAACCGCCACATGCAGGAAGAGGAGAATCTTCGGCTGACCAGCGTGGGCGTCGACATCGGCTCCTCGACATCGCACTTGGTTTTCTCGCGGCTGGAATTGACCCTCGAAGGCTCGCGCTACCGCGTGACCAAACGCGAAGTGCTAAACGAGTCGCAGATCCTGCTCACGCCCTACGTCGACGACACGCGCATCGACGTCGAAGCGCTCGGCGCCTTCATCAATCAGCAATACAAAGACGCGAAAATTCGCCGCGAGGAAGTCGACACCGGTGCTTTAATACTCACCGGCGTAGCCGTGCGCCGGCGCAATGCCCGCGCCATCGGCGAACTGTTCGCCCAAGAAGCCGGCAAGTTTGTCGCCGTCAGTGCCGGTGACGGCCTCGAAGCGACCATGGCGGGACATGGCTCGGGCGCGGTGGCGCACTCGGGCAAAATCGGCGGCGTGGTATTGAATATCGATGTCGGCGGCGGCACCAGTAAATTCGCGGTCTGCAATAACGGTAAGGTACAAGAAGTGTCGGCCATCGACATTGGCGCCCGCCTGCTCGCCTTCGACAAAGACGGCGCCATCGTGCGCATCGAAGAGGCGGGCCGAAAACACGCCGCCTCGGCCGGGTTCTCAGTCGAATTAGGACAGAAAGTTTCAGAAGAAAATCTCCGCAAGATGGTCGCGGGCATGGTGGACAAACTTTTTGCCATGCTCAAGCCGGATGCGCTCACCGATGAAGTTAAAGGTCTGCTGCGCCTACCACCGTTATCATTCAAGGGCGAAATCGATTGCGTGATGTTTTCCGGCGGTGTGTCCGAGTTTATTTACAACCGCAGCAAAACCACTTTTGGCGATCTCGGCCCGCTGATCGCCGACGAAGTGCACCGCCGCATGGCCGATCTGGGCCTACTCGTAATGGAGCCCAACGCGCGCATTCGCGCCACCGTCATCGGCGCTTCTCAGTACACGGTTCAAGTCAGCGGCAATACTATTTTTATTTCACCCGACGACGCGGTGCCGGTGCGTAACGTCGGCGTGGTCGCGCCGGAGTTCCCGCTCAACCAAGATGATTTTACCAAAGAGGCCGTTCGTGATGCGCTTTTGAACGCGCTACGCCGGCTCGATTTGCTCCACGGCCGCCAACCCGTCGCCGTCGCGTTTCACTGGGACGGCTCGGCGACATTTTTTCGCCTCCAAGCATTTTGCAGCGGCGTCGTCGAGGGACTCAAAGATATCTTGGCCAAAGGCCATCCGCTCGTGCTGGTCAATGACGGCGATATCGGCGGCATCGTCGGCCTGCATTTTCAGGAGGAACTGAAATTGGAAGGCGCGATCATTTCCATCGACGGCATCGCGCTCAACGATTTTGACTACATCGATGTCGGCGCGTTGATCCCAACCTCAGGCTCCGTTCCGGTGGTCATCAAGTCGCTGATCTTCCCAGCCTCGCCGCAGCAGTAGCAAAGGGAGAAACAGGATTCACCGCAGAGGCGCAGAGTTCGCAGAGATTATTTTTTACCCCCCCCCCGCGTCCGAGTCTGTCCCGAGCACCGACGAAGGGCGCCTTTGCGGCGAACTTTCCGAATCATTCGTATCCTTCAAGGACGCAAAAAAAGCCGAGAGAGTTTTTAACTCTTTCGGCTTTTGCATTGCTGACGATTTGAACGTTTTGAACGGCTTGAACTAGTTCAGTGCTTAAACGCGGAAAAAAATTTTCGCGTTCAAACCCAACACCTTGGCTTTCTCCTCCAAAGTTAGGTCGGGGCGTTCGATCGTGCTATGAATCATCTCCTTTGCCGCCACTAGATCGACTTCATGCGGATAGTCCGATGCGTAAGCTAAAGCATCGGCGCCACACTGCTTAATGACGTAAGGCAGAATCCGTTCGTTGCCTTCACAGCCAATGAGCACTTGACCGCTGGAGAGATAATCGTTGAGACTCCGCGCATGTCCAGTGCTGGTCGTATACACATTGTCATCGCGGTCCATACGGTCTTTGAGCAATAGAAGCCAGGCGCAGCCGCCTTCGAAGAAACCGATATGCAGATCTTTGAAGCGGTCGAGCACGCCATGGTAAACCAGCGAGACGAATTCAAGGGCCAACGGCATCGGATGGCGCAGCACCCGTGACGCCCAGGGGTCGGTAAAAGTATCTTGCCCAAGACCGATGCCGGAGCCGCCGTGAATCCCGAGCACGCAGCCCAAGTTTGCCGCTTCTTCATAAACCGGCCAGTAGTAATCATGCCCCAGATGCAAGGGTAAGCCGCGCGATGGCAACATGGCGCCGGGCAATTTCAAATCGAGCACCAGACGGCGCAGCTCCTTCACCGACGTTTTAACGTCCTGCATCGCGAGCAAACCCATCGGATGGAGCCGCTGGTCAACTTTGCGGTAACGCTCTGACACATAGTCGTTGAAAGCGTGACACACTCGGGTCGCGTAATCGGCTTGCTGGAAGAAACCAACCGAGAGACCTTCAGACGGAAACAACACAGCTTCACTGACTGCTGCCTTTTCCAAGAACGCCACCCAATCAACGCCCGAGCCTTTACGCTCGTTGCTGGCATCGACGCGCGGACGGCGCGGCGCTTCGACCTCTCCCGCCTTGCGCACATTGCGTGGATAATGAATGTTATCCAAACTCGCGAACACACCTTGACGATTGCGCGACGGCGAGAGCGCAACCTCGCGGTCTACCGGATCTAAAAATGGCACCATCTCAGGAATCGATTCGATGATGTGACCGTCGCAGTCAAAGACCATGATATTTTCCGACATGACAACTTCCTCCAAGTAATTTTGCGGTTTATTTATCACAAACTTTTTTGCCGTGAAATCGTTCACGGTTTGAGCGAATCGCCGCGCCACCGGTTCGGAATTTGGCGCGCAAACCCGCGCTTTGCATGAAACGTAGCTTGCCGAGGCGTGCTCCTAAGCTTCGCTAGGCCCAATTTGGCGCTCCAGAGCGGGCGAAAATTGATTGGCAATTTTTGGCCAATAGGGGCGCTCGAAACGCAATCATTAGACAGGAATTTCCACGCCATCGCCACCAGCCGCAACTTGCCGATAAATCTCCATAATTTTAGCGAGTCTCGCTTGACAAGAGGCGCCCTTCGGCATTACAACCGTGATACCAAAGAGCAACCCGAAAGAGCAACAATGATATCCAAATATCGCGCCCGTCTCTGCCCCAAATGCGATTACTACGTGGGGTTCGCTATCGCGAAGCAGCGCAGCAGAAATCGCGAAGTCTCGCTCACCAATTTTTGCCTCAATTGCAACTATAAGCTGCCTGTGCATAGTATTGTTCGCGGCGTTGCCAAACCGCCCCGGGCCGCTCGACGCGCGAACTTGCGACTAGTGCGTAAGCCTGCGCCGATCATCGCGCCCGACTCGGTCAGTCAACCGCAGGTCAAAGAGATGGATACGAGAATTAGTCCCGCAGATTACTCCCGTCACTTGCGAGCGATTGGCCAAGATTTGGAGAATCTCCACTTGAGCGCCTTCAACTTGGAATGTACCGGCACCGCCTATTTGGTTTGGGTTCGGACGGACAATCAATCGGAAAGCAGCAATCCGCGCTTCCGCATCAGTCGTAGCCGGCTACAAAAACTGTGGCGCAACAAGACCCAACCCAGCGTCCTCGGTCATGAAGAATCTTATACGCTGCCCTCCGCGCAGACCGGTCGACGATTACGCTACTCGGTCCCGGACCTGGACCGGATTGAGCGCGAACAGCGTGCCCGCCGCCGTCATCAAAGTGGCACCGCTGACGGCCATTCGCTGCCTCAATTATTACGCACCGTCGGCGATATGATCGGTCAAAAAGGCGAACGGCTGCTGGGCATTTCTTGGCAGGAGCTCTCCGTCAGCACGGTCGTTGAGACCGCCGAGGGGCGTAAAGAAATCGACGTTTTCCGGCCGGATAATCTTTACGATCTCTGGGTAAGAATGTTTTTGCGGCGCGACAACCGGGCCTTTTCCGACGTACCTCGTTAGTGCTTCCGCAACCCGCAGGCGGAAGCCTCCCCTTTCATTCACCGCGAGCTCGGTTCGGCAATTTCACTTCTATACGGGAATTGTGGCCGTTCGTTAATCGCCGAGTTATTTTGCGACGGCGCCGGAATTTGTAAGGTAAATGTCGATCCTACGCCGGCATGACTTTCGACGTCGATGGACCCGCCCAAAACGTCGAGAAATTTTTTGACAAAATAGAGCCCGAGGCCAAACCCGCCGCGCGCCGTGCCCGCATCGGCGCTCTCCACTTGGCGAAAGCGCTCGAAGATCGTTGCAACTTGCGCCGCGGGAATTCCCACACCGCTATCCGCGATCTTAAATTCCAATAGTTTTGTTGCCGCCAGATATCGCACGGAAATCGTTATCGTTCCAATATCGGTGAACTTGAGAGCGTTATCGATTAGGTTGCCAAGAATATGCTTGAGTTTGCTGCGGTCGCCTGGCACCGTGGGCAGATTGGCCGGATAGTCCCAGACGAGATTTACGTTTTTCGCCCTCGGCTGGTCGTAGGTGGTTCTCAAATCAGCGAGGAATTCCCATAAGTTCAAGTCGTGTAACTCGGCGTGGACGGGCTCCGTTTCCAGGTTCGTCACCAGCAGCACGGAGTTGAACAGACCTTGCAGTTCCTTCGCGTGGCGAGCCACCGTTTCGATCGCCTTCTCTTGAATCGGCGTCAACTCGCCGAGCAAGCCTTCGCGAAACATGTCCGTGTAGCCGGTGATAACATTGAGCGGCGTTTTGAGCTCCCTGGAAACGCTTTTGACGAAACCGTCTTTGATCTTATTCGCGTGACGCAACTCATCGGCTTGCTGCTGGCTCCGGTTATAGAGTTGCGCATGGTGGATCGAGATCGCTGCTTGTCCCGCCAACGTCGACAAGAAATCAATCTCCTCGGTGCTGAACCGATGCTCTTCGCGGGTCAGGAAGGTCACACAGCCGAGCGCCTCGTTATGGGCAATCAACGGCAAGGCGACAAAAGCCATCAACCCCTCCGCTTTGAAAACTTCGATTTCGGCCGCCGGAGAATCGGCGAAAACATTGTCGACCACCCGCGGCTGCTGTTCGGTGACGACGCGATCAATGAATTCCATCGGCTCCTGGGAATCACCCAGCCGTGCGATTTCGATCCCTTTGACCGCAGCGGTTTCGAGCGCGCCGGTTTCATGGTTCCTAAGCCTGACGACAGCCGCCGCATAGGGTAGATGGATCAATGCGCGGGTCAGGAACGCGTCGAGAATCTTGGCGCTGTCGATCGTCGAAGTCAGCGCCAGGTTGACCTCATGAAGGACCTCTAATCGTTCGCGCTGGCGGCGTAAATCTTCGGCGGCTTTTTGTTGCCGCCTGGCCTGTTCTTCCTTTTCCCGCGCGGCTTTGCGGAGCCGTTCGACCTGCGCGAAGTAGCCGTAAAAGAGCGATATGACAAACGGAAATGGCAGACGGATATAGGTGTTCGGATCGGCATCCGCGGCGGTGCTAAAGACAAAATAGGCGTAGATCAGCGGCGCCAAAAAAGTGACCGCGAGCAAGCCGCGCGCGTCATTGCAAATGCAACTTAGCACCAGAGTCAAGAGACAGGCGACAATAAAATCCGGCGTAGCGCTCCCGCCCATTTCGACAACCACTAGCAAGACCAACGTGTCGAACAACAACAGCGGCCCGTAAACGTAGGGCGAATCGAAAAGTTTGTCAGCGAGAAAGTAAAGCGTCGTGTGACTGAGCAGATAGAGAATCAACAGCGCTTGAACCTGAATCGGCGTCAGCCAGTGACTCGGGGTGTAATAAAGCCAGTAGGACGAGAGAATGACCAGCGGCCAACGTAGGCGGATGATCGTATCTTTTTCGGTGGCGGCGAAGAGCCGGTCTAAATTCCACCAACGCAGGTTACCGGATCGCGGCGCGATGGCTTGATTCTCAACCATGGAACGAACTCAGATTTTCAGTTTTGCACGCAGATCAGCGATATTAATTAACTGCATATCGCATGCCAGCGACGGCGAGGCGCAGTGCATGCTCGTATGCGAATCAGATTTGGCATGACTTCTGACGACTTGTCCAATCGCTGATCGCGCTCAACAAAAATCACCAACAACGGAACGGCCCAATAATCTTATTGCGGCACAAATTTGTGAGGGCGGTTTAACGGGTTACAAAATTGGCGAAGTGAGTGAAACGGTGCGGACAGAAATGCACGGCGAAGCCGCGCTCGATGTCGAGCGGTTAGGCCCGCAGTTTATCCTGCGCGGCGCGCACCGCCCGGAGTATATCCGCGTAACCGGCGCAGCGGCAAAGGTTGCCGGCGAGATATTCGCGAATTTCTTCGTCGGATGGATTGGGATTCTCTTCGAGGAGTGCTTTGACGGAGAGCACAAAACCCGGCGTGCAGTAGGCGCATTGCAACGCGCGCTCTTCCACCCAAGCTTGCTGGATCGGATGCAGCGATTCGCCGTCACTCAGACCTTCCAGCGTGGTAATTTCATGACCGGCGGCGCGCGCCGCCAGCAAAAAACAGGAACTCACCGGCTGGCCGTCGAGCAAAACTGTACAGGTGCCACAGGCGCCGACGCCGCAGCCTTCGCGCACGCTCCAGAGCTTGAAGCGGTCGCGCAACACTTCCAACAACGTGTCGGCGTCGTCGATGGCGAAGCTTTCAACTCGGTCGTTGATCTTTAGTATGATGTCGCGCTTCATGAGCTTAATCTCTGCGGGTCCAATTCTCCGCGGCTTGCTGCGTTAAACCAAGTTCGCTTCCGAAGCCCGTCATTCCCGCATACTTTAAGCGGGAATCCAGGCGAAACCGGAACTGGACCCCCGATAAAAACATTCGGGCGTGACGCTTTTGGGATAATTTTCATGGCGTTCTTCTGATGCCGCGCTGCTTGCGGGGGTTCTTCATTCCTGCTTAGCCGCTTGGTCTTTTTCCGCCAACGCTCTTAACACCCGCTCCGGCGTGATCGGCAAATCGCGAATGCGCACCCCAGTGGCATCCTGAATCGCGTTAGCGATCGCCGCCGAAACCGTCAGAGTGCCGGTCTCACCGACACCTTTGGCGCCAAACGGTCCGGTTTCATGCGGCACCTGCACGATGATCGGCCGGAACGAATCAGGCAGATCCTTGAACGACGCGACTTGGTAATCGAGCAAGGAGCCATTGACCAATTGTCCTTCGTCGAAAATCATCTCTTCGAATAACGTGAGGCCAAGATGAGTGATCGCCGAGCCGAGCAGTTGCTGCTCACAGTGGCGCGGATTGATCGCCGTGCCGGTATCCCCGACGCTGTAGAACTGAAGCAGCCTTATCTTGCCGGTTTCGGTGTCGACCTCGACCTCGGCGGAAGTCGCCGAAGGAAACCAAAACTCGGTGCATTTTTCCGATTGGCCAGTTTCCGGGTCCATGGGCGCCGCTTCCGGTTGGCAAATCGCCTCGCCGGTGATCGTTGTGCCGGCGCTGCCGAACTTGACCAGAAATGCATCGCTGATCGACATGCCGCGCTCCTCGCTGCCACGCACTTGAACGCGGTTGTTCTGCATGACCAGGTCTTCCGGATTAACTTCCAATTTCTTCCCCACCGCCTCGCACAGCACCGCTTTCACCTTGCCCGCGGCCATGCGCACGGCGTTGCCCATGTGATAGGTCGACCGGCTGCCGGCAGTGATCGTGTCGTAGGGTGTAATGTCGGTGTCGGGCTGGACGATATGAACGTTGTCGAACGACACGCCCAACTCTTCGGCGACAATCTGTCCCATCATGGTCTCGGAACCCTGCCCCATCTCCACCGTGCTGCTGAGAACGTTGACGCTGCCGTCGGCGTTCATCATCACGATGGCACCTGAAATGGACGGCGTCAGCACCGCTTTGACGCCGCAGGCAACGCCCTTGCCGCGCAGTTTTGTTCCGCTCAGTTTTTCGCTTGGTTGAGAAAACTCCACGGCGTTGGCCGCTTCCTGCAGCGCTTGCTTGACGCCGAACGAACGCACCGGCGTGCCCGTAGCGAACGCTTCGCCTTCGTTTAGCGCGTAGCGCATGCGAAACTCCACCGGGTCGGCACCAATGGCGCGCGCAATCATGTCGGTTTGCGAATCGTAGGCCCAGATTACCTGCGGAACACCGAAGCCGCGGAATGCGCCCGCCGGCACGTGATTGGTATAGACGCAGTAGGAATCGATCCAGACATTGGGAATGCGATACGGACCGGCGGAAGTGTAACCGGACTTGTGCACGATGCGCGGCCCGATCTCGGCGTAAGCGCCGGTGTCCCAGTAGACTTCGCACTTGCGTCCGGTGATCTCGCCGTCTTTGATCGAAGTCCTAATTTTTGCGATCACTTTGTGCTTGGTGATCGTTAAAAACTCTTCCTCGCGTGTGAGCGCGTAGCACACCGGCTTCTTGGTAATCAACGCCAACGCCGTGACCAACGGCTCCAACTTGGCGTAAAGCTTGGCGCCGTAGCCGCCCCCGAGATAGGGAATGCGCACGCGAATCCGGTTCATCGGAACACCGAAGGTATTGGCAATCTCCGTGCGCACGTAGGACGGCGTCTGGCTCGCCGTCCAGATATTGATGCGCTGCGCCTCGTCCAAATAAACCAGCGTCACATGTGGCTCCATCGGCATATGCTGCGCCGGCGGCGAGCTGAAGGTGTCTTGGAAGACGCGATCGGCTTCGGCGAAGGCCTTGTCGACATCGCCCAGGCGCAGTTTGAATTGATAGCAGATATTCGACTTCTGCCCAGCCTTCACATGCGCGAGATCGGCGAAAGCTTTGGCGGGCCGGTGTTGCTCGTGAACCAATGGGGACTCGGGCTTTGCCGCTTCGAGCACATCGATCACCGCCGGTAACGGCTCGTAATCGACTTCGACCAGTTGAAGGGCATCTTCCGCCGTGCGCCGGTCCACCGCCGCCACCGCGACCACGGGATCGCCCACATAACAAACTTTTTCGACGCAAAGTATCGGCTGGTCGCGAAACGCTGGGCCAAAGTGCGGATCGACGCCCGGCATCTTCGCTACGTCCGCGCCGCTGAGAACGACGGCGACGCCTGGAACTTTTTCGGCGCGCGATTTTTCAATGCGCGTGATCCTCGCATGGGCGTATGGGCTCCGCAGCACGGCGACGTGGAGCATGCCGGGCATCTCGATATTGCCGACGTGCAAAACTTGGCCGGTCACCTTCTGGTGCGCGTCTTTGCGGAAGACCGATTGTCCGACCACTGCGAAGTTTGCCATAGCTCTATCCAATCAATTGAATTCGCGAGCAGGGTTTGAACCCCACGCGCGACTAAAGGGGATGCTCGCCCCCCTTTGGAAACCCCATCTAATTGTGCCCGCCTCAAGAGGCGGAGGTTATTTGATTCAACTGCTCGATCGCCTTTTTGGTAAACAGCCGCGCCATCTTGCGCTTGTACCACTCCGAGCCGCGCAAATCGGAGGAAGGGGAAATCTGCTCCTCTACCGCGGCGAGAATCTTTGCCATCACCGCGTCATCGAGTGTCTGGTCATTGGCGAATTCCAAACCTGAAATCAACAGCGGCGTTGCCGCCACGCCGCCGAGGGCGACGCGTAATTCTTGGCAGCGGCCGTTTTCCTTCCGCAAAAACGCCGCGACATTCACACAAGGCCAGTCGTTGGCCGACAGCGTGCTGTAACGAAGATAAACCGCTTTGCTCTTGGCCGGCATGTGAGGAATTTTCACTTCAGTAAGAATCTCACCGGCATCGAGAACGGTTTCGTACATACCTCGGAATAGATTTTTGAGTGGAATCGTCCGCGCGCCGCTCGGACCAAAAGCCGAAACCGCGGCGCCAAGCACGAGCAGCGGCGGCGGCGGATCGAGCCGATAGTCGGCGTGGGCGAGATTGCCGCCGATGGACGCGGTCTGGCGCACGCGCACATTGCCGATGTGGCTGAATGCTTCGGCTACCACCGGGAACGCTTGGCGAATCAACGGCGATAGCTCGATCATCCGGTGGGTCGCCAAAGCGCCGATGCGCACACCGTCGATTTCTTTTTTAATTTCACTCAGTCCCGGTATCGTCTGGAGATCGACCAAATAGGGATAGTAGAGAGCGCGCTGCTTCATCAAAATCACCAGCGTCGTGCCGCCGCCGACGGCGCGCGCGTCATCGCCGTGCTTTTGCAGCAATGCGACCGCTTCCGGCAGCGATCGCGGTTGAAGAAGTTCGAAGGATCGAATCGTCATCGCTAGTGCTCAAGATGCCGTTGTGTTCTTATCCTTCCCCTGCGCCGGAATCAAGGACATGGAAGCTTGATGTAGGCCGAGCGCGAACACCGGTTGACACGAACGACCAACTTTGAGAAGAATCAATCGGACAGGAGGGTAACGACTATGTTTACCAGCATTCGACATATCGCCGTGTTGACCGAAAATTGGGATCGCGAAGCGAAGTTTTATCAAACGATTTTCGGCATGAAGAAAATCACCAACGGTATGACCGATGAGAAAGGTGAATACAACAAGGACCGCGGCCATTTGAGCGACGGTGTCATCGGCCTCGCCCTGTTGCAGCGCCAACCCGGTTCGAGATCGGGCCTGGATCATTTCGGCTTCGCCGTCGAAAATGTTCAGACTGTCCGTGATCGCCTCAAAGCGTCATACCCCGATGTCCACATTGCCGAGAGCCCAAGCCATGTGCCGTTTGCCGGCTTACGCGGACATGACCCGGACGGCAACCAATACGATCTTTCGCAAAAAGGCATGGCCAACGTACGTGAAGGCTACGTCGAATTTGGCTGGGAACAACCGCGCTGGATCAATCATGTCTGTATCCGCAGCGGCCGCCCGGCGTATATCGCGGAGTTCTACCAAAAGGTTTTCGATCTCCAGCCCGTCGAGGGCATGTCCGGCGACAACAGCTACTATCTTACCGACGGAAAAGTAAACCTGGCAATCCGTCCCTGGGATATGATCCAGTACCGCGGACACATGGCGGGCTTGGATCATTTCGGTTTCAAGGTCGACGATTTAGCGCAAACGAAAAAGGATCTTGACGCCCTGGCCGCCTCCTCCCCCGCGTCCGCGCCGAGAAAAATCGCCATCGGCCGCGAAGGGGAAACGCGTCAGAAAAATCTCGAAGGCTGCAAGCTCTGCAAACAAAGTCTCGCCGATCCGGACGGTGTGCTGCTGGATCTGACGGACTGAAAGATCGTGGAGTCTCCAACCGGCGTGAGAGCGCTCGACTGGACCTAAAGATAGGGGGTCTTCATGCTTGCCTGTGAAGCGCGGCTCGGAGATCTCACCGCCGAGACGCGGAGGGCGCGGAGTAAAGAGTATTTGATTAAGAAATTCTCCGAACTCTGCGAACTCTGTCCCTCTGTGGTGAATTCTTCTTAACAGGAAACCAGGAATAACCATCAATATAAAGCTTGTGAGGGTTTATGGAATTCGCCAATATCAACGACACCATGCAGACGGCTAAAGACCAGGACAAACGCTTCATGCCGCTCTTCGGTTCAGAGACTTTTCGCTCGTGGATTCTGTATTTCCGCCCTGGCGAACACACCGACATGCACTATCACATGTCGCCGGAAACCTTTCTCGTGGTTCAAGGCAAAGCGTCGGTCAAAGGGCTAAAGGGCGAGGAGCGCGTGATTGAGCAAAACGAGATCGTTTTTTTCGGCGCCAAGGATTACTACCAGATCACCAACGTCGGCACCGAACCGCTCGTGCTGGTCGGCAACCGATCCGAATCCTTCGGCGGCGCCCATGTGACCGCGAAAGAAACGTAATCGCAATTCTCACTTCGCCAGCCTCGTCGCCATATGCCAGGATGAAGAAGTCACCCGCGTTACGTCTATTCGCCGCAATCTTCTCCCTCCTGGCACTCTCACCAACCCTCGTTACCGCGGCCGAAGAAATTAAGATTGCCTCCACCGGTCCCGGCCTCAGCACTTTGCCGCTGGAGATCGCCGCGCGCAAAGGATTTTTCCGCGACGAAGGATTCGAAGTTTTAACCATCACGATGCGCACCAACATTGCAGTCAATGCACTACTCACCCGGAGCGTCGAATACGCCACTCCCAGCACCTCGGCGATAAAGGCCGCCACCGCCGGTTTGCCGGTTAAAACGATCGCCGTCTTACTCGGCCGTCCCGATTACTTTCTCACCGTCAAGAGAGACGTGAAAACCGTACGCGATCTCAAAGGCAAACGCATCGCCATCGGCAGCTTCGGCGCCGCCGCCGATCTCGCATTACGCACGGTCGCCAAACAGGATGGCTTGGACCCCGACCGCGACCTCATCCGTTTGCAAATGGGTGGAGCCGCCGCGCGCTACGCTTCGCTAATTTCCGGCAGCGTCGACGCGACGATCTTAACTCTGCCTTACAACCTGCAAGCGGAAAAAGCCGGCTACAAAGACCTCCTCTGGTTCGGCGAACGCTTAGAGTTACCGCTCGCCGGTCTCGCCGTCCGCGACGAAACGATTCAGAAAAATCCCAAACAAGTTTTTGGCGTAATCAGAGCCGTCTTCCGCGCCATGGCCTTCGCCGGCGCCAACCGCGAAGAAACCACGCAGGTGCTCGTGAACTGGCTGCGGCTCGACCGCGAAGTCGCTTCTAGAAGTTACGAGCTGGGCAAACGAAGTTGGTCCGACGGCGGGGTCGTCTCCGACGCCGCCGTGCAATCCCTAGTGGATCAGTCGATGCTGGAACTGAAAAGCAAAGACCCCGTCCCCCTCGACAAGGTCCGGAACTGGACTTTCGCCGATCAGGCACGGCGGGAATTAGCAAGCAGTGGAATAGGACGATAATGTGGTTACGCTTAACCCTAAACCGACAATAATTTTAGCGTTCAAGCAGCCGATTTCAGTTTATCCTCGATGGACTCGATCAGTTTTTGGACCGCTGGAGCCACCGAGAAGCGCAGCACCGAGTAGCCTTGGGGTTTGACGATGCGTGCGGGTTGATGAATCAGCTTGAAACGGATCGTTTTTAAACTGTGTAACAAGAATTGGCAGGTCGGTTTGCGCGATCTGGGCTTTGGAGTGGCCAAAGTCTGGAGCTGGAAGTTTCTTAACAGATTGTGCCCCAGCACCGAGATGTGCTGCCAGGCCGAGTTCGCCCCGTAGTGACGCGTGGGCACCACATCCAAAGCCCATTGCCCTTTGAGCTCTGCGAAGGTTTTCTCCTGCGCTCCTCGTCCGGCCATGAAATCCCATAACGCCGCAGCCTTCAGATCGAGGTTGGTGCTCACTGCTGAATATTCGAAGTAACCATCCTCGGGATCGAATAGATCGAGCTGGTAGTTTTTCTTGCTCTGGTGGTGGACCGGCTTTCGGTACACCACTACCCTCAACCTCTTTTCCCAAGCCGCAACCTCAAGCGAGATTTCGAAGTATCCCATGCCGTCTTTGAGCCGGTGCCAACGCTCACGCTCGCGGATGATCGGTACCAAGCCCAACCACTTCATAAACGGTACTTTGATCGCGTAGTGAACCTTTCGTCGCTCCAAAAGATTGATAATTTCTCTCTGGAAAAACGCCCCGTCCATGCGAAACTCTAACGGCAACGAGCTTCCCAGTCGCGCTCTGACATCGTCGATCAGCTCTCGGATAAAGGCCAGCGCTCCCTTGGAATCATGGACATTGCCCGGCCGATTCTTCACCCGCAGGATATGGCCGGTCTGAGCCAGATGCGCCAGGATCGGATAGCACGAAGGATCCTTGCGATGATGCGGGTTAAATCCCCGAAACGCCCACGCCACACTGGCTCCGGTCGTGATCACACTGCCGTCGATGTCAATGGTCAGACGGGCTAATGACTGCTTCTCGATCGCTTCGCTCACCATCTGACTATTGATCTCTACCAATGCCTTTAACGACTTGTGGGTAAACCGCTTTAGCCAGCGCGCTACACTGCGTTCCCGCGGCAACCGCAACAATCCGCAAAACCGCTTCACCAGCGGATCGTCACAAACATAGTTCAAATGATCGAGTCTGCGTCCACCCACCAAAATCAACACCACGACCACCAAGATCATGTCGATGGTTCGATAATCTCCACCCACCTCATAACGTGCGAAAACGGTGCGCACCCTGCGTCCTAGCTCAATCAATGCTAAATAACGCCGCATCAGCTCCAGTCCACCAAAGGCGGTGATGTCTTGCGGCGCAAATTCGATCTTCAGAAAACTCTTGCACGGAGAACAAAAATCCGCTCTACTCAATCTCACTTGGAGTGGCCTCCTGACAGGATGATTCAGTCGGTGTCGCAACTGCTTTATCTCCTGTGAGTGCAGGCCATTTCAAGTTCTAGCTCATCACTTTTTTTGTCGGTATAGGGTTAACTAGCCGCGGCCGTCGATGAAACTTCCGCTAGATTCAGTTATCAGTGATCGCAAGCTTAAAGAGTACCTGCTTAGCCCAAGAGTCGAAGACGACAAATCCGGCTTCTTGGCGATCGCCGGATACACAGCGAGCCATTGGAATGAATTAGAAGCCGATTTGCGCGGCTTGATCCGAGCCAACGATGCGGATTTGACTCGATCGACCGTGTATGGTGACATGTACGAGGTCAAGGGCTCATTAGTCGGGCCGAATGGAAAAACCCTTCATGTGATCACCGTGTGGATTCGGCTGCAGGCAAACGCTCAAACGCGGTTCGTCACGTTGGTTCCGGATAAAGAGGCGGCGAAATGAAATTGGATCTATTCAAACGTGTAGCGCTGCGGGTCGACCTACCCGAACACGGGCTCCGCAAAGGTGACGTTGCCACCATAGTCGAACATTTACCCGGCAAGGATTGCGAGGACGGTTATGCACTCGAGGTCTTCAACGCGGTCGGCGACACCATAGCGGTGATTACTGTTCCACAGTCCGCCGTCGAGCCGCTCACCGCCGATGTAATCCCGTCAGTCCGGCGGCTTGCCCACACGGGCTAATCACCCTGTTCTCAGATTGCGCCGGACGCTTGAATGCGTCTACGCAGCCACGACACTACGCCGGAAGTCATGTACATCGGTCTTAGAGAAATAATTGCTAATTACGATCCCGACTCTCCGCTAGCGGAAGCATCCACTCCTCCCTCCGCCTGGTACACTGATCCTCGAATTCTCGATTTGGAACAGCGCACGGTTTTTTCACACTCGTGGCGACTCGCCGGTCGCTCCGATCAAGTTCGCAACCTAGGGCAGTACATAACGGCAGAAGTAGCGAGCGAACCAATTCTAGTCGTCGGAGGCAACGACCGTGTGTTGCGCGGCTTCTTCAACGTCTGCCGCCACCACGCCGCAGCTGTAATGACTAACTCGGAAGGCAAGACCGAAAATCTACGCTGCCCATATCACGGCTGGACGTACGACCTCGAAGGCAAACTGATCCTCACACCGGAATTTGTTGGGGTTGCCAACTTCGACCGAAGCGTCAACGGACTGGTCCGGGTCCAGATTGCCGAATGGCAGGGCTGGGTATTTGTGAAACTCGACGGCGGCGGTCCAACCTTGGAAGAGTTTCTCGGTGCCGATTTGGTTGAACGTTTTAAACCCTTGAACCTTGATCGATTATCCTGGTTCGAGCGCCGTTCGTACACGCTGAATTGCAACTGGAAAGTCTTCGTCGACAACTATCTCGACGGCGGTTACCACGTGCCGCACATTCATGGCGGGTTGAGCAGCGTTTTGGACAATAGCAAATACAAAATCGAAACCGGCGAACGTTTTTGCTTGCAATCGAGTCCGCTGGTGACCGAGAAAACTGAATCGCCAACTGGCGCAGTGCGCCAGGGCGAGCGCGCTCGCTATTTCTGGATCTATCCCAACTTAATGATCAACGTGTACGAAGGCGTGATGGACACCAATCTCGTCATCCCGCGCGGCGTTGACAAGACCGAAGTCATCTTCGATTACTACTTTGCCGATGTTTCCGAATCCTCACGAGAAAAGAATCTCGCAAGCATCGCCGTCAGCGAACAGATTCAGTCGGAAGATGTCGCGATCTGTGAATCGGTTGAACGCGGGCTCAACTCGCGCGCGTACAATTCCGGGCGGCTGTCGGTCCGGCGCGAAGCGGGCGAACATCTTTTTCACCGGCTGCTGCATGCCGATCTAAGCGCTGGTTTGCGAACTTGACCCAGGGCAAAAGGTTTTTTTAGACCCGCTCCTGAATCCCGTATCGTGAGCTGATTTTCTGCGCGATCGAGACGAGAACAATCAGCATCGTAAACATGACGACGCCGAACGCGCTCAGCAGCGGGAACGAACCGTTCGACCAGAGGTCGAAGATAATCACCGACGCCGTGCGATTGTTCGAGCGGGAGAGCATCAATGAGATCGTGAGTTCGCGGTAAGCGTGCACCATGACCCAAAACCATCCCGCCATGAGACCCGGGCGCAACAGCGGAAGATAAATATGGTAGAAATTTCTCCACCATCCTCCGCCCGCTACCGCCGCCGCCTCTTCCAGCTCGTTGTGAATCTGCACCATCGACGTCGAGACAAAACGCAACGCAAACGGCAGGTATCTTGTCAGGTAAGCGAGGCCGATGATGCTCAGCGTGCCGATGACCGGCAGCGGTATGAGGAGATAAAGCCACATGAATGCCGAAGCGAGCACGACGCTCGGCAGTGCGATCGGCGCAAAGGCAAGAAAATCGAGGATTTTCCGGCCGCCGAGTCGCGTCTTGTGGACGAAGTAACTGATCGCCGCGACCAAAAGCATGATGATCGACGCCGTGCCGACGCCTAGCAACGTGCTGTTCCACAGCGGTTTTAAGGCGTAGCCGTGATCGGCGAGGAGATTGGTGTAGTTTGCCAGCGTCATAGCCGCGAAAGCATCGGCGGTCGGCGCTTGAAATCGCGGCAACAACGACGCATAGAGCATCGTAAGAAATGGCAGGCCGGAGATGAGAAATACAAGCAACAAACTCAACGCGCAGGAAAGGTATTTCCACCGCCCCAGATCGATGCGCCGCGGCCGGTAATCTTTGCCCGTGATGGTTTGGTAGCGCTCGCCGTGACGCACCAGTCTGAAGTGAATGTAAAGCAGCACCATGGCAAGGACGAGGAGCATCATAGAATAAGTGCTCGCCAGTCCCCAGTCGGTCGGCATGCGCGAGGTGTTGAAGTAAACCTCCGTCGTGTAAACTGCCACGCGCGCGCGGCCGCCGAGCAGGAGCGGCACCTCGAAACTTTCCACGGTCTGGATAAACAACAGCAAGGCCGAGGCGGCCGCCGCCGGCAGGATCAACGGCAACGTAACCTTGCGAAATGTCGGCCAGGTGCCCGCTCCGGCGATGGACGAAGCTTCTTCCAGTCGCGGATCGATGGACTGCATCGCCGCAGACATCAACAGGTAAGCGAGCGGGGTCAATTCCAGGGACTGCACCCAAACCATACCCCAAAAGGAATAGATGTTGAAAAATCTGGGAATGCCGGTGAGCAAGTTCATCAGGTAATTCAGCACACCAATGCTTGGGCTCACCATCAGGATCCAGGAAATTGTGATCATCACGCCCGGTATGATGATGCGGCCCACCGTGATGGTGCCAATCACGCGCGCCAACGGTGTATTGGTCCGCTCGACGGTCCAAGCGAGAAATGTCCCCCAAACGAACGCGCATAACGTCGATGCCGAAGCAAAATAAAATGTGTTGAGGCTTGATTCCCAAAACTCTCTGATGCCGTAGGCCCTGGCATAATTCGAGAGCGTAAAGCTCAATTCCAAGAATCCGGGCGCGCCAGGTCGGATTGTTTTCAGACTGGTCCATACGATCAGGACGAGTGGAAGCAAAACCTGATAAGCGAGGATGAGAACTAAACCGATAAGAACCAGGCTGCCGCCGCTCAACAGAGGCGGACGAAAGCTGGCTCCCCACCGGAGCGCGTTCGTCGTCATGATCGGAAATGCGCCCGGCGCCTATTTCCCCCGGCCGATGTACTGGCCCCAGGCATCATGCAGACGCTTGGTGATATCGTCGCTGACAATATTGTAGGTCACCAGCTTGACGTTATCGGGAAGAAAGGGATGCTTGATCGCAAGCGGGCCGCGCAAAATTTCATTGATGAGATTTTGGCTATCCTGCGACAGCGTCCAGTCGACAAACAAAGCCGAAGCATAAGGATTCTTCGCGTTCTTATTAATAATCATGCCGCCGGCAAAGGACAGAATCGGCGCCGTCAACACCATGGCGAAAGGCGCCTTGGGATCCTTTTTCTTGGCTTCCATACCGGTGTAAAAATAATTGTCGCCTTGAAGCGCGTGATCACCGGTGAGCATGAGCTCCATGCGCTGGGTATGGCCGGTCTGAACAATCGGCTGATTTAGCCCCATGCATTTGATCCACTCTTTGGTCTTCTCTTCCCCCATCATGACATAGAGGCCCGCCAAGAAGCGGGTCTCCGAGGGATCAAAAGAAGCCTGCCCTTTGAACTCCGGTTTGCAGAGATCGAACCAGGTCTTGGGCGCCCTGTCGGGTTTGATCAAGTTGGTGTTGTATGAAATTCCATGCTCGGCCCAATACCAGGGAACCCAGCGATTCTCTTTATCGATGAATCCCTGATATTGCTTCAAGATTTTTTTTGTTGCCGGCGTCGGGTACTTGGCAACTAGATTTTGATTTAGGATCACCGCCATATCGGGCACACCCAGGGTGAGAATATCCGTCAAGTGCCGGCCCGCAGTTTCCTCGGCGATAAAACGTTCCGCCGCGTCCTGCGAACCCAGGTCTCCCATGTCGAGTTTCACGAAGGGATACCGCTTCTCGAACAGCTTGGCGTGATCCCGCGCGTTCTTGCCGCGCCAGGTATGGACGAAATTAAGCTTTCCTTCGCTGCGCGCGCCCTCTTCGAGACGCTTTTCCCGCTGCTCCGCGGGCAGCTTTGCCAACGAGGCATAGAGCTGCTCTGCCGAAGCTTCGGCAGCAATACTTTCGGCACCTGACAAAACCATCAACAAGCCGATCATGGCGAGTCCAAAAACCCGAACTATCTTGTGCATCGTGACTTCCTCCCTGGATGTGAATGCGCCGTCGATCTCTCTATATTCCAGGCGCGCGCATCATTTCAAGCCACGTTTTGCGAACAGATGCGGATCAGAGTAGAATTCCTTTTGAAACTGACAGAAGGAATCTTGCGATGCCACCCAAAATTTACATCGACGGGCAAGCCGGCACGACGGCGCTGCGAATTCGCGACTGGCTAAAGGGCCGGAGCGATCTCGAAGTTGTGACGCTTCCCGAAGAGCTGCGCAAAGATCCCGAAGCGCGAAAAAAGGCGCTGCAAGATGCGAGCATCGTGCTCCTTTGCCTTCCCGATGATGCGGCGAGGGAAGCAGCGGCATGGCTTGCCGATTCACCGGTGCGCATACTCGACGCCAGCACGGCACACCGGGTCCGCGACGGCTGGGTCTACGGCTTGCCGGAATTAATTGCCGGCCAGCGTGAGCAGATTGCCAAAGCCAAGCGCGTGGCCAACCCGGGCTGCTATGCGTCCGCAGTAATTCTGCTGACTCGCCCGCTTGTCGACGCCGGCCTAATCGCACCCAACACGCCGCTCGCAATCCACGCGCTGTCGGGTTACTCCGGCGGCGGCCGCTCGTTGATCGAGCGCTGGGAAGATCCGAAAAAGAAATTAATCAACCTGCCGCACGAGGCGCCGTATAGTATCGGCAAGCTGCACAAGCATATTCCCGAGATCGTGCGTCATGGCGCGCTCAGTGCCGAGCCGCAGTTTTTACCAAACGTCGGCCCGTTTCGCTGCGGCATGCGGGTCGAGATCATGATTCCAGCCAAGTCACTGCCGAAAGCTGGATCAAGTAACGCGATGTGGGAAGCATTGGCGGCGCGCTACGACAAAGAAGTCTTCGTTGCAGTCGAACCGCTCACCGACGCAAGCGAGTCCGACGAATCGAGCTTCGATCCGCAGGAGTTCAACGATACCAACCGAATTTCTCTCCGCGTCCTGCCGCACCAGTCAGGCCACGTAATTCTGATGGCGCGGCTCGACAATCTCGGCAAAGGTGCCGCCGGCGTGGCGATTCAGAATTTGAATCTCATGCTCGGTGTCTCGGAAGACATGGGCCTACCGCGCTAGGTCAGAGTCTCGCTGGCGAGGGCGATCTCCCGCGGCTCTGCGTGCCGGCGCTCAACGAACGGGAGCATCCAGTAGCTCAAAATTCCCAGCGTCAGCGATCCGATTCCGCAACCTAGATACAAGGTATTGATCCCGCTGTGATCGACCAGCCAGCCGGCGGTCAAGTTTGAAAGTATGCCGGCCAGGCCGCTACCGACCATGGACAGAATGCCTTGCGCCGTCGAGCGCAATTTTTCCGGCGCGACCACGTCGAGATAGAGCGGGCTGCCCAAATTGAGGCCGACGACCATTACACCGTGCAACGCCTGCACGGCAAACAATAGATTCGCATCGGCGATCAGCGCCGAAAGTATCCAGCGTAAACCCCCAACCGTCACGCCGACGATGAGCATGCCGCGCGCGCCGAGCCGTTTCAATCCGCTCCCCGTCGACAATACCAGCGGGATTTCGACGATCAGCATGAGTATCCACATATTACGAATCGTGCTTAGATCGCCGCCGCGCGCGCGAATGAAAATCGGAAACAGCCACATCGGCCCATGCATGAGAAAATGCGCGAGCAATGAGAAACAAAGAAATCTCACAAAGGCGCGATTGTGCAGCAGCTCACGCCAATCGCCGCGCGCGGCGCGCAAACCGACGGCACCTTTTTTCGGCAACGAGAAAGCGATGAACGCGGAGACAAAAACCAAAGCAGCGGTCAGAGGAAACATCAAGCCCAAAACAGGTTGAGAAACGTTTGTGCCGGCGGCACCTTGATAGGCATGGGGAATCGATGCCAGCAGCCATGGCAAGATCAGCACAAGGATAAAATAACCGACGGTGCCCCAAGCTCGCACCCGGCCGAATGCATGGCGGCCAGCGTCGCGCAAAATCGCCAAGCTCACAGAAGTCATCAGAGGAAACACCGCCGTGCCGACCACAGCAAGTGCGGAGGTGGCCAGCATGATCGACCAGAAGCCCTGCGCATATCCGAGTCCGAGATAGCCGAGCGCTGTGCCTAACGTGAGAAATGCCAACACGCGCGTGCGCGCGCCGGTGCGGTCCGCCACCTGCCCCCAAAACGGCTGGGCGATCATGCCGATCAATGGCGAGATCGCCAGAACGAAGCCGACTTGAGTTCCGGTCAGCCCGGCGTTTTCGCGAAGATACAGCGTAAAGTAAGGATAAAAGATCCCGAGGGAGCCAAAATAGGTGAACCAAAATAGTGTCAGCGGGATCGAATGCCACATTCGGCGATGATAGCATCCATCGTCGCCGTCTACGACGGCGCTCCCGATTGTTTCAATAGTTCCAGTCGTTCCAATAGTTTCAACGGTGTTTGGGCCGAAGCGTTTTGAACGATTGGAACGTTTGGAACCAATGGAACGTTTGGAACGCGAGAGACACGAGCCTAAATGACCTGCGAAGGAAACCGAACCGTCCACACCATCGGCCATTCGACGCGCTCGATCCAAGATTTCATCGAACTGCTCAAAGCCCATCGAATTGAAATGCTCGTCGACGTGCGCCGATGGCCCATGTCCAAACGGCATCCGCATTTCAACCGTGAAGCATTGTCACTGTCACTCGAAAAGAGTGGCATTGGCTACAACTGGCGCCAAGACTTAGGCGGCTTTCGTAAGCCATCGGCAGATTCGGTGAACACCGCCTGGCGTGTTGCGACTTTTCGCGCCTATGCCGATTTCATGCTCACGGAGAGTTTCGAGCAGATCATGCAAGAGCTTGAACCGATCGCGATCAAGCATCAGATCGCTCTCATGTGCGCCGAAGCCGTCCCTTGGCGTTGCCACCGCCAGTTATTGGCCGACGCTTTTCTCGTGCGAGAATGGTCCGTGCTGCACATCATGGACGACGGCTGTAACGAACATAAACTGCCTCCCTTCGCCAGACCGCAAGGGCGGCGAATCATCTATCGCGACTTAATTTAACACTGCGATTTCACAACGGCTAATTTTCGTCGCCAGGCACAAGCCGGTAGCCAATGCCACTTTCGGTCTTGAGCAATCTTTGCTTTCCGCGCGGCAGTTCGATCTTCTTGCGCAAGTGGTTCATGTAAACACGGAGGTATTGCGATTGCTCGGTTGCATTAGGCCCCCAAACTGCGCGCAGCAAGTGGCTATGCGTGACCACCTTGCCCGCGTTGAGAGCGAGCACTCGAAGCAGCCCATATTCGGTCGCCGTGAGCTTCACCTCGCGGCCGTTCACCGTGACGCTGCGGCTGCTAAAATCGATCGCCAACTGCCCGGTCTGAAAATAGGCCTTCTCGGCCGCATCGGGCACGCGGCGCTGAATCGCCCGCAGGCGCGCCAACAGTTCAGTGGTATCAAAAGGTTTCGTGACATAATCATCCGCACCGGCGTCCAACGCGGCGACTTTCTGCCCCGCCGATTCGCGCACGGAAAGAATTAGCACCGGGACATGAGACCACTCGCGCAGCCGCTTGAGAACCGCCACGCCATCCATATCCGGCAAACCGAGATCGAGCAGCACGACGTCAGGCTGGCGCGTGGCGATATCGACAAGCCCGGACTTGCCGGTTTCCGCTTCCACGACGTGATAGCCTGACTCTTCCAAGACGACACGCAAGAGTTTGCGTATCTGCCCCTCGTCATCGATAACTATGGCGGTCGCTTTATTACTCAATCGTTCAACTCCACGTCAGCTTCGTTCAGCGTCTCGACCGGCAAGCGAATTTGAAACTCAGCGCCGCCCTCTGGGCGATTGGCCGCACGCACGCTGCCACCGTGAGCCCGGACAAAACCGTCGACGATCGAAAGGCCCAATCCCGTGCCACCGGGGCGCGCGTTAGCACCGCGATAAAATTTCTCAAAAATATGCGCTATCTCCGCGTGGGGAATGCCAGGGCCTTGATCCGACACGATGAGTTGTAATTCCCCGCCGCTGACATCGGCGCTAACGCTGATCGTCGTACCAGGCCCGCTCCAACTCGCCGCGTTGACGAGCAGATTGGCGAGTGATTGTTCGATCAGCAAGTGGTCGATCTTTACCATCGGCAAATTTTCTCGGATATGGACAGTTAACTTGCATTTCGAAAGCGCATCGGCGGCAAGCTCCGTAGCGCCCTCCACGACCTCATCGACATCGCTCCAATCGAGCTTAGCTTGAACGACTCCCGCTTCAATGCGCGTCATCTCCAGCAGATTACTGATCACGCGGCTCAACCGGCGTACCGCGATTTTAATCTCGCCGACCGTCTCGTTCTGAGCGTGATCGTTCTTGGTTTGTTGTTCAAGAGCCGACAGACCAGCCTGCACGGCCGCCAAAGGCGTCTTAAGCTCATGCGACACCGTGTCAAGGATACCCCGCCGCAAGTGCTCCGAAGTTTCGAGAATTTCCGCGCGCTGAAGCGCCGCCGCGATATGGTCCTTTTCGAGCAAGAGACCGATCAAAACCGCGAAGGCCTCAAGCAACTCACGCTCGGACGTATCGAAAGCGCGATCCTTAGCGGGCATGACACAGAGCACCCCCATCACCGCCGTGCGCGCTTGCAATGGCAGATACAATGCCGCTGAATCCGGCAACGTATCGGTAAACCGCCCGGCGGGTAGACGGCGGCTAAAGGCCCAGGCAGCCACACTTTGTTCTTTTTCCGACAAGTTAAAAGAACTGGCGGGATGCGCGGTCTTGGCGAGAGTGTGGTCGGGTAGGCGCAACAAAAGAGCGGCTTTAGCCTCCACGATCGACTCGATATGCGCGACAGCGGCGCGCAAACCGGCGTCGAGCTCGGGAGCGAAGGCCGCTTGATGCGCCAACTCGTAGAGCGCGGCGGTGCGCTGCTCGCGTTTGCGCTCCGCTAATTCGCTCGTACGCAATCTGCCGGTAAGATGTCCCATGGCTAGCGCGACGATAAAAAACATCGCGAACATCATCGCGTCATGCACTTTCCCTATGTAAAAAGTAAAGTGCGGCGGAATAAACAAAAAATTCCACAACAGCGCGCTCAGCGCTGCGGCGCTGAACACCGGACCGAGGCTCAGCTGCGCACCCAAGACCACGACCAACAGAAGATAGAGCAGCGCCACTGCGAGATAGCCGGTAACCGGTTCGAGCATCAAGGCAATCGCGGTCACGCTGGCGACGCCCAGACCAGCGATCACGAATTCATACAACGGGGGACGCGCCTTCTTAAACTGGACGGGCTTTTTTGACGCGGTTATGGTCCGGTCCGCTTGGACCACGTAGACATCGATGGGACCGCTGCGACGAATCAAACGGTTGATACGCCACCAACCCTTGAGCCAACGCCACCAACTGGCAGTCTGCGGTTTGCCGACCACGATTTGGGTTACGTTTTGTTCGTGCGCAATGCGCAAAAGAACTTCACTCACATTACGGCCCGACGTCATAACGACCTCGCCGCCGAGTTGCCGGACCAGAGAGAGATTGCGTGTGAGTTGATCCATCGTCCGCGAATCCGCCGTATCGTCGGACTCGACGTGAACTGCGATCCAGGGGCAGCCGAGCTCGCCGGCGATGCGCCGGGTCCAGCGAATCAAGCTTTCGGAATCGCTGCGATCGCTGACCGCTAGCATCAGTCGTTCGCCTGCTTTCCATGGACCGCTGATGTGGCGCTCGCGCATCGCTTCGCGCACCTCTTGGTCGGCCCTTTCCGCGGTTAGCCGCAGCGACATTTCGCGTAGCGCCGTAAGATTTTGGTGGCGGAAAAATCTCTGGCCGGCGAGCTGCGCCCGGTCGCCAAGATAGACTTTCCCTTCCTTTAGCCGCTGGCGGAGCTCTTCCGGAGTCAGATCGATCAGCTGAATTTCATCGGCCCTGTCGAGCACGGAATCCGGAACGGCTTCCGTCACCGTAACTCCAGTGATCTGGCGGACAACGTCTAACCGGCTCTCGATATGCTGAACGTTCAAAGTCGAGTAAACGGAAATGCTGGCATCGAGAAGCTCCAGCACGTCTTGATATCGCTTGGGGTGGCGGCTCTCCGGCGCATTGGTATGAGCCAGCTCATCGACAAGCACGATCTCGGGACGCGCTGCCAATATCGAATCCAGATCCATTTCGTGGAGCGTGATGCCTTGATATTCAACACTGCGAAGAGGGACGGAGGGCAACCCTTCAAGAAGCGCGACGATCTCATCCCGTCCATGGGTCTCAGCGGCGCCGACGACCACCTTCACCCCTTCGCTCAGCAGTTGATGCGCGGAGCGAAGCATCGCGTAAGTTTTCCCGACCCCGGGGCACATGCCGAGAAATATCTTAAAGCGCGCCTGGCGCGGCGGCTCGTCGACGCGCAGATCGGCAAGCAGCGCATCCGGGCTTTTGCTTTCTTCTTCGGTCATAAAATTTACGAAAGCCGATCTAACTCGATGTTGAGCCGCAATACATTCACTCGTGACTGTCCTAAAAAGCCCCACAGCAGCTGCTCGGTTTGCTGCGCGATGAGATTTTGCAATCTCCGTCGCTGTTCGCCGTCGAAGCCGCGAGCCGTTGCCACACGGTCCATTTGATAGAAAGCCGCCGCCGGGCTGATATGAGGATCAAGCCCACTTCCAGAGGCGAAAATCAATTCAGGGGGAACCGGCTGCGTGCCATCGGCGCCGTCAAGATTGGCGCGACGCTCGGCAACGACTTTCTTGAGTTGAGCGCTGCTCCAGGCCAGATTGCTCGCCCCCGAAGGAACAGTTGCGTAATCTGCAGCTGAAGGGCGCGGCCAAAAGTAGCGCGCTGTGCTGAACTTCTGCGCCAGCAGTTCAGATCCGATCACTCGCCCATCGATTTGAACCAAACTGCCACCTGCCCGGTACGTAAATAGCGCGTGAGCGATTGCCGTGACCGCAAGCGGATAGAGAACCCCCGTCAAAAGGCTCAAAGCCAAAAAAATCCGCAACGCCGAAAGCAAATGATGGAGCATATCCGCATGCCTCTTCGATCCAAGAAATTACGCCAGTCCTAAAAAGCTCAACGCCCAATCGATGAGTTTGATGCCGACAAACGGCGCGAGCACGCCGCCGAAACCGTAAATCAGCAAATTGCGCCGCAGCACCGCCGGCGCTCCCGCCGCCTGGTACTTGACACCGCGCAGCGCCAACGGCACCAAAGCGATAATGATGAGCGCGTTAAAAATCACCGCGCTTAGGATTGCGCTCTCGGGCGATTTGAGGCCCATGACGTTGAGAACTTCCAACGGACCCGGTTGACCGGAGCCAGCATAGAGCGCACCAAATACTGCCGGCAAAATGGCAAAATATTTAGCGACATCGTTGGCAATACTGAAAGTGGTCAGCGCGCCGCGCGTCATCAAGAGCTGCTTGCCGATCTCGACGATTTCGATCAGCTTGGTCGGATTGCTGTCGAGATCGACCATGTTGCCGGCTTCGCGCGCCGCTTGGGTGCCGGTATTCATCGCTACGCCGACATCCGCTTGGGCCAACGCCGGCGCGTCATTCGTGCCATCGCCGGTCATTGCCACGAGATGACCGAGTTCCTGTTCATGGCGAATGCGCGCCAGCTTGTCCTCCGGTTTCGCTTGCGCCATGAAATCGTCAACACCAGCTTCAGCGGCGATCGCCGCGGCGGTTAGCGGATTATCCCCGGTGATCATCACGGTCTTGATGCCCATGCGACGTAATTCAGCGAAGCGTTCCTTGATGCCGCCTTTTACCACGTCTTTAAGATGAACTACGCCGAACACCTGAGCACCTTCTACGACCACCAGCGGCGTACCACCCTGTTGCGCGATTTTCTCGACGCTGCTATACACTTCCGCTGGAAATACCCCGCCGAGGCCGTTCACGTGGAGTCTAATCGCCTGCGCGGATCCTTTACGAATCTGGCGCATTTCCCCGTTCTCCGGAAAGTCGACGCCGCTCATTTGGGTCTTAGCGCTAAAGGGAACGAAGTTAGCGTGCGGCGCAGAGAGCTCGCGCCCGCGCAAGGCAAATTGCTCTTTGGCTAATATGACAATCGAGCGCCCTTCCGGGGTCTCGTCGGCGAGCGACGCCAACTGCGCCACGTCGGCCAAGCGCGCTGCGGTCACCCCCGGAGCACTAATAAACTCCGTCGCCATACGGTTACCGAGTGTCACGGTGCCGGTTTTGTCGAGCAAGAGCACATCGATATCGCCGGCGGCTTCCACCGCCCGACCACTGGTGGCCAAGACGTTGCGCCGCACCAACCGGTCCATGCCGCTGATACCGATCGCGCTCAGCAACCCGCCGATGGTGGTTGGGATCAAGCAAACCAATAACGCGGTGAGAACGAACAGGTTCATGCCCGCCGCTCCCGGTTGCTTGGCTTCATTCTCGATATGCCAAGCCATCGCGGGCAACGTGATGACGACGAGGAGAAACAATGCCGTCAGGCTAACGAGTAAAATCTCCAGCGCAATCTCGTTGGGCGTCTTTTGCCGTTCCGCCCCCTCCACCAGCGCAATCATGCGATCGAGAAACGTCTTGCCCGGCTCGGAAGTGATGCGAACCATGATCCGATCGCTCAACACGCGCGTGCCGCCGGTGACCGCCGAGCGGTCGCCGCCGGCCTCGCGAATCACAGGAGCGGACTCGCCGGTGATTGCCGACTCATCGACGCTGGCGATGCCATGAACGACCTCACCATCGCCGGGAATGATGTCGCCCGCTGCGCAGACGACTTGATCGCCGACGCGAAGCTCCGCCGCCGCGATCTTGGTCTCTTGGCCATCGCGCCATAGGCGCGCTTGGGTGGCCACTCTCATTTTGCGTAGCGCCGCGGCCTGGGCTTTGCCGCGCCCTTCTGCCAGTGACTCGGCGAAGTTGGCAAACAGCACGGTAAACCAGAGCCACAGCACCACCTGCAGGCTGAAGGTAGAGAGACTCCACAACAGATTGATCGTTGTCAGGATCGCGCCGAGATAGACGACGAAGATCACTGGATTCTTCCATTGCGCGCGCGGGTGCAGTTTGCGAAAACTTTCGATCACCGCCTGGGCGATGAGATCGGTCGAGAACCCGCTGATTTTTTTCATTGCCGCAGCCATAACTCGTCTCCATTTAATAAACGAAGTCACTTCGCGGCCGGGGTATTAACCCCGGCGCTTATTAAAATATCGCAAAGGGGATGCTCGCCCCCCTTTGGAAACCCCATTTAATGGGTCCACGCTGAAATCAGCGTGGTCAACAACAAATCAAAACAATCGCCCTTGGATCGTCAGAAAGTGCTCCAACACCGGTCCCAACGTCAGCGCCGGTAGAAACGTCAGTCCGCCGACGATGATGATTACCCCGACCAAAAGCATCACGAAAGTGCCGCCGTCTGTCGGAAACGTGCCGGGCGACGGCGGCGAAATTTTTTTGCCCGCCATGCTGCCGGCGATCGCCAACGCCGGGATGATGACGCCGAATCGTCCAATCAACATGGCGAGCCCCAACCCGATGTTGTAGAAGTCCGTATTGGCGTTAAGTCCCGCGAAGGCGCTGCCGTTGTTGCCTGAGGCCGAAGTCCAAGCGTAAAGCATTTCAGAAAAACCATGCGGGCCGGTATTGGCGCGGCTAGCTAGCGCGTCAGGTAAAAGACAAGAAAGCGCCGTGCCGCAGAGAATCATGGCCGAAGGCAAAATGACCGCAACCACGGCCCAGACGATTTCGCGCTTCTCGATCTTTTTGCCAAGATATTCAGGTGTGCGCCCGACCATGAGTCCGGCGATAAAGACGGTAAGAATCACGAACATCAAGATGCCGTAAAGTCCCGCGCCAACGCCGCCGAATACGACCTCGCCGAGCATGATGTTGAACATCTGCACCAGGCCCGCCAGCGGCGCCATGCTCGAATGCATGGCGTTGACCGAACCGTTAGACGCGGCAGTGGTCGCAACCGACCATAGCACGCTGCTGGCTCGACCGAAGCGAAGTTCTTTTCCTTCGAGGCTCGTCGGCAGTCCGAGCCCGTGGTTAGGTTGATATTCCGCCCAAAGGGCGATGCTCAATCCGCCGAGGAACAGGACGGTCATGGCCGCGAACAAACACCAGCCCTGTTTCACATTTCCGGTCATCTTGCCGAAACTATAGGTCAGGGTTGCCGGCAAAAGCAGGATCGCGAGCGCTTCGAGAAAATTGGTCAGTGCCGTTGGATTCTCAAATGGATGGGCGCTGTTGACGCCGAAAAAGCCGCCACCGTTGGTGCCCAACTGTTTGATGGCGATTTGCGACGCCCCCGGCCCGAGCGGAATCACCTGCTTGGCGCTTTCCAAGGTAGTCGCCACGACATAGGGCGCAAAAGTTTGCACGACCCCCTGCGCCGCCAGCGCGACAGCGAGAAGCAACGATAGCGGCAAGAGAATATGAAGGGTTGCCCGGGTGAGGTCGACCCAAAAATTGCCCAAGCTAGTTGACGATTTGCCCGTGAGTCCCCGGGCTAGCGCCAAAAAGACGGCGATACTCGTCGCCGCGCTGAGAAAGTTCTGCGCGGTGAGTCCCAGCATCTGCACCAGATAGCTCAGCGTTGCTTCCCCGGAGTAAGCTTGCCAATTGGTGTTGGTCATAAAACTCACCGCCGTATTGAACGCCAGTGGCCAGGAAACACCGGCGAGACCAGCAGGATTGAGTGGCAGGTACGCCTGAAACAATTGCAGCAGAAACACCGCAGAAAAGCCCAGCGCATTGAAAATGAGCAGCGCGGCCAAGTAGTCCTTCCAGTGCATCTCCGCCTGTGGGCTAATACCGCAAACTCGGTAGATGATCATCTCGATACGCCCAGACACCGTTGACAACCAGTAACGTTCGCCCGAAAACACCCGGCACATCCAACTGCCAACTAGCGGAGTTGCACCTGCAATAAGTGACAAGTAACTCACCACGTAAATCCAGTCATTGCCGGTCATGGCTAATTTCCTTTCACCGTTTGATCACGCACCTCGTTCATTGTTGGCACCGAACCACCAAGACGGGACAGGGTGCGATCTTTATCACACTCGCGGCGATACTGCCTCTTAGAAATCGTGCCAATCCGCGGCGCGACTCAGTTCCCATGACGATCAAATCCGCGCCGAAGAACCTCGCGCAGTCGGCAATGTTGCCTGGGATAGGGCGTGTTCCTTTGATGATAATTCGTCTCGCTCGGATCCCTTGGCTAAAAAGTTTTTCGACGAGCACTTCCAGATCCGACTCTGCGGATGAACGCTCCGAAGATTCGATCTCGTAGATGGGGGTGGGCGGTGGCAACGCATGGGCTAGTAACAACTCGGCGTGGTTTTGCCGAGCTAACTTAATTGCAAGGGTTAGCGCTCGAACGGACGTATCGGCCAAGTCCGTAGGGTGTAGAATCCGCCTTACGACGGGCAAAGACTCGACCGCACCGTCACGTCGATAGAGAGCAGCTTTGGTAGTCTTCATGCGTTAAAGGTAAGCCCGGATCGACGCGGAGACCAATTAAAAGCGCAGGCAAAAGAATAAAATTTATGTTAACGCAAAGCGCCAATCACATTGGGCAAGTGACGGAGAGACTGACGAAACAGACAACTTCGTGAGCAGCACAAACGTCAGAGCGAAATTTCGTCTCAATTTCGAGCTAAAAAAGCACCTGCGACGTCAAGCACGCGCCTATAACGTCGAGCCTTACGCGGCCTGTTCCGTAGGGGCATTCTGATTCGTAAAGACCCTGATCGGCAAGATCATCATCTCAAGGCCCTCGAATTGGAGCCGCTGTTGCAATGTGTAGGGTGTGTGGTTGTGTAGCAGCCGAGCCAGGAAGTTTTCCTTCTGAAAAACCAGCTTTCCCGCGAAGAAGACAGCTCGGGGAAATTCCTGCGCGACGGTTTTACAAAGCTTCTCCAATTCCTCGATCAGGTCGACACCGAGGCTGTAGCGATATTCGGAATACCAATCCAAACAGTTAGCGAACTCAACGAAACTCTTGAGATCGTCTTCCTTGGCGCGACGGAGATTCTCGATTTCGCTCAAGCCTTTAAATTTTCCGGAGTCGATTAATCCCACGGAAACGAAGACGATGTTTTTGTAGTGGTTTGGAAAGAGTCGGGCGATACTCAGCAGAGAGTGAACGCCGATACCATCGAAATCACGCGTGATGACGACCGCCGTGGGCGCCTTTGGGTCCTTGGCGGGCACAGGGGTCTTCAAATTAGGCTGAAACGGAATGTTGGTGAGCGCGTCATCCAAGCTTTTGAGTGCGCCCTTCACTTTTTCATAGTGAGACCTAACCGCGTAGCAGAGGACAATAAAGCTCGACGTCACGAGTACGGTGACCCAGCCGCCCTCGGTAAATTTCATGACGATGGTAAATGATAGAATGGTCGCCGTCAGAGCAAGCCCTAGGCCGTTGACGGCGAGTTTGCTCAACCACGAGCCTTGCTGTTTTCGCACTTTCCACCAGTGCCGGCACATGCCGAGCTGGGATAACGTAAAGGTGAGAAAAACATTGATGCTATACATGACGACCAGAACCTTAACGTTACCGGCGGTATAAGCGAGAAACCCCAGCGAGGCTAAACCCATAAACCACACGCCGTACTGGGTCACTAATGTATCGCTTAGATGAGCAAATCGGTGTGGTACCCAAGAGTCTAGCGACATATTCGAAAGCACTCTCGGACCATCGATAAATCCCGCTTGGGCCGCAACCAAGAGGATCGCCGCTTCAGTCACTAGAGTGACAACTACTAGACCGTAACTGATGTCGCTGGGGAAAAACCTGCTGTAGATGGTGGCAAACAGACTCGCGTTTAGAGTCCTCCCAGGCTCCGGGGCCACTTGGTTTAGCAAGTAACAAAGCAGCAGACCGCTCGCGGTGAAGGCGAGCGACACAGCCATGTAAACCATCGTCTTTCTACCAGTCTGAACTCTCGGCTCGCGGAGAGCCTGGAGGCCATTGCTGACCGCTTCGATACCGGTGTAGGTCCCGCCGCCGAGGCTGTAAGCATGAAGAAGAATTAGCAAGGTTGCCCACAATCCCACGCCTTGAATATCCCCGACTGTCCTCTCGTAGGTCGTCGACGCGAGCGCCGGCAGGTTAGAAGCGTTTGGAACCGTCCCAAGAACGATCGCAAAAATGTGGGCGACAACGAAGAGAATAAAAATGGGGAGCATGAACAAAACCGACTCTTTGGTGCCGCGCAGGTTGAGGTAGATGAGAAAGGCAATCAGTGCAAATTCCACCGCCAATTTCGCGCCGTAGATCGAAGCCGGAAGAAAGCTAAAGATCTGATCCCCGGCGCTGGCCACGGAGATGGTGATTGTAAGCATATAGTCGACAATCAGTGCCGATCCGGAAATCAAACCGACCTTGGGGCCCAGGAGTTTGGTTCCGACGAGATAACCGCCGCCGCCGGTCGGAAAGAGCTCGATGATTTGACTATAGCTCGCGGAAATGACGAAGACGGTTACCGCCATGAGCATGGCGAGCGGCAGCGCCAGAAAGAAGTGCTCTCCCAAAGCGAGATAGGCTTCTTCGGGACCGTAGGCTGAAGAGCTTAGCCCATCCGCCCCAAGTCCGACCCAGGCGAGGAATGCGATCAACGAAATTTGATGAAAAACTTTCGGATCGAGCGGGTCTTTCGATTTTCCAAACAACAGGTTTTTGAATGATTCTTTGCTCACTTGATTCATCGCTTCTACTCAAGCTGTTTTTCATCGGTTAGCATCGCGTGGCGCCGTCTCGAACCACGATAACCGGATAATGGGCGCGGGCGATCACTCTTGCCGCGTGACTTCCAGCGAACCATCTGGCGATCCCGGTTTTGCCGCTGGTGCCCATTACAATCATGTCAGCATGAAAATCGTCCGCGCAGCGCACGATGCTATGGCTCACGGGCGCGGTACTATCGATCAAGACTCTTCGCACCGAAACGCCAAACTCACTGGCGACCTCGGCCAAGCGCGCAAGCGCAGCTTCCGCGTCGGGACGGGACGAAGATTCAATTTCATAAATCGGAGTCGGAGGCGGCAGAGCAAAAGCGATAACCAGCTCGGCGCACTGTTCTCTGGCGAGATTCACGGCGACGGCAAACGCCTTCTCGGAGACTTGCGTCAGGTCCGTTGGATGAAGAACCCATCTTGTGTTCGTCGCCGGTAGCGCGTTGGATCGCGCTGTCAGCGTAACCGGATTCCACGCTTTCACGCTCTCAGATTAGCCACCCGAGCCGCGCAAGCATAATTAAATAGTAGGAGGAGAGTGTTAAAAAACTATTAACGAGAAAAAGCTTAGGAATTCGCTGCTTGGATGCAAAGACGCTACGATGCATCGGTCTTGGGAAAAACCAATTGAAAGTCTTATGGAGGCTATTTAGCTGTGGGTAGATTCGTTCTTAACGGTACATCGCGTGGGGATCGACTTCGTCACGGATCAAACGCAGCTCTTCAGCCGTGGGCGCAATGATTTCTCCGATCGTCTGAGCTCGCCGGAGCGGCCAACCGACTTCATCTTGCACGTCCGTCGCCGTAACGCCCGGGTAGAGCTCGCTCAACTGCATTTCGCGCTCAGGGTTGGCAAAGTTCAAAATCGCCTTGTCGGTGATCACCAGTTCCGGCCCGCCGCCCGGCAAGCCCAACCGAGCGCGGCTGTCGCCGCCGGTCAGGTGGCCCGGGCTGGTGAGAAAATCGAGCTTCTCGACAAACGCCCGGCGCTTCAGGCGCATGATCATGAACGTGCGTTGCGCGTTGGTAGCGATTTCTAACGCGCCGCCGCTTCCCGGCAAGCGCGTCTTCGGCTTTGCATAGTCGCCAATGACCGTGGAGTTGAGATTGCCGTAGCGGTCGATCTGGGCGCCGCCGAGGAGCGCGACTTCGACCAAGCCCCTTTGCAAGTACAAACCGAACAGATCCGCCATGGAGACCACCGACGTCGCTCCGCTCACCAAGGTGGGATCGCCGATGGAAAGCGGCAGCCGCTCCGGACGAGCGCCGTAGACGCCGGACTCGTAGATCAACTCCAAGTCAGGCGCCACCGTGAAGCGCGCGAGGTTGCAAGCGATGTTGGGCAAACCGACGCCGACGAAAACTGTGCGCGCTCCTCTCAACATACGCGCCGCCACCGCGATCATCATCTCGGAGTCGGTGTAGGTGACGTCGCTCATCGATACCTCCCGTAGTCGACCGATTGCGCCAACAAGGGCTCAGGCTTGAGCCTATCGAAGTAAGCTTGACCCAGTTTCCGTACGTACGCGGCGTGATTTTCCAAACCGTAAACCCATTCGTCGAGCCAGGCGAGGACCGCGCCGTGATCCTGAGAAAGCTTGTCCCAGGTAAGATAAGACTCGTTGTCTCGGTCGTAATAACCCTGGACATAGGAGGGGTGCGCGCCGTAAGGCTCGTGCACCACCGCATCGACGATCAAGCCGGGAATCAAGGTGCGGTTGGGATCGGCGCGGATCACCGATTCGTCCACTATTTCTTCCACCACGATGATCACATGTTTGGCCGCAAACGCCACTTCTTTTTGCATGCCCAGTAGACCCCACAGTTGCGTGTTGCCCTTTCGATCCGCGCGCTGCGCGTGGAGAATAGCCACGTCGGGATTGAGCGGCGGCACCACTGCGATCTTGCCCGTGCCGTAGGGGTCGTCGATCAGTTTTATCAATCGATTAGCCGCCAGCATGTCGGAGCCGATATAACTACGGAGCGGAAAGAATGGCGCTCGCGAAGCGCCCGCCGCGTACCTTCCAACCAAACCGTAGTGAGAGTACTCCTCCAAATCTAGCGGGCAAGGAATAGATTTTTCCACGGCGCGGCGGATACAGTAAAGTGAACCGACGCCGGGATTGCCCGTGTAGCTGAATATTAATTTCTTCGCCATACCGGCGGCGATCATCTGATCGTAGATCAAATCCGGTGTCATGCGGATCAAAGTGAGATCGCGCCGCTTCTGGCGGATGATCTCGTGGCCCGCGGCCATTGAGATAAACCCGGTGAATCCTTCGATCGCCAAGGAGCAGCCGTCGACGACGTAGGCCGCGATAGCTTCCCGCATCGATACAACCTTATCGGCTTTTGCAGGTTTGTTCATAGCGTCAAATTTGCAGATTCTTCAGCGCAAATATTTTTCTGCGCTCTTGAGCACTTGGTCAATAATATTTTCTGTCGCACCAAGGTATTTCTCCGGTTTCGCCAATGATTGCCAATCAACCGACCCGGGTTTTATGAAATCGTCAGCTAGCTCTTTCACGACGTCGATCAAAGGACGGTTTTCGCCAACCGCTGTTCCGCAAGCTTTCTTAACCAGCTCTTCCGCCTTTGCTCGCGGCATCGCTTTCGCCAGCGCGAACACCGCAGCTTCAGCGAGAACGACATCGTTGGCGCGCTCGATATTGGCGCGCATCGCCGCGGCATCGACTTGTAGATTCTTCGCAAGATACGCGGCGTGCTTGAGCGCGCCGCCGGTGAGCGTGATCATCTGCGGCAGCGTCAACCACTCCACCTGCCAGCCATGCGTCGCGCGCTCATGCTCCTGTATCTGCGCATTATGCAGCGCCGAGAGCAAGGAAGCGTTCGTCCGCGCCGCGGCGAGTATCAATTCGCTGGCAATCGGATTGGCCTTCTGCGGCATCGTGCTGCTGCCGCCACGGTCCGCTTCGCCCGACTCGCCGACCTCGCCGACCTCGGTTTGAGCCATGAGAATAATGTCCTGCGCCATTTTGCCGAGCGAACCGGTGACAAGACCGAGCCAGCCGGCAAACTCCACGACACAGTCGCGCTGCGCGTGCCAAGGCATCGCCGGCTCGCGCAAATTGAGTTCCTTGGCTAATTCTTTCGTCACAGCCAAACCTTGATCACCGAGCGCCGCTAATGTTCCCGCCGCGCCGCCGAACTGAACGACCAGTAAACGCCGCTGAATTTCTTCCAACCGCTCGCCATGACGAATCAACGGCGTCAACCAGCCGGCAACTTTCAGACCGAAGGTGATAGGCAATGCTTGCTGGCCATGCGTCCTGCCGGCGAGAACCGTCGCACGGTGCTTATCCGCTAGCGCGCTCAAGTTACGGACAATTTCACCAATCCGCCTGCCGACCAACTCAATGACGGCGCGCAGTTGCAACATGCAAGCCGTGTCCATGATGTCTTGGGTCGTCGCACCCCAGTGCACATAGGTCGCGGCATCTGCGCCGACCTGCTTACGCAGTTCTTGCACCAAAGCGATAATCGGAAAACCGGAACGAAGGGTTCCCTTCGTCAACGCGGCGATGTCGATTTTGTCCGCTTGAACTTTCGCAATATGCTCTGCTGCGCTGGTCGAAATAACCCCGACTCGCGCCTCCGCCCGCGCCAACGCGACTTCCACTTCGACTAACCGGCGCACGAACGCTACGTCGCTCAGCATGTTCGAGACTTCGTCGTCGTTGAACAGCGGGGCGAAGATCCTTGAATCGAGAGACGTGGTCATACTTTGGCTTCGGGCTGGTCGACAACGGGTGATTGTGGCCGCGCGTTTTCTCACATATCGAAGAAAACCGTTTCGTTTTCACCTTGCAAGCGAATGTCGAAATGATAGACGGCTTTGCCGTCGCGCTCGCCGCGCGCGGCGATGAGCGTCGACCGCCGCCCCTTGTTCTTAATTGACTTCAACACCGGGTCATTTTCATTTGCCGGCTCGTCATTAAAATAGATGCGCGTAAACGTATGCACCAGCATGCCGCGCGCGAAAACGACGATGTTGATATGCGGTGCTTGCACCGAATCATCATTTCCCGGCACCGGGCCGGGCTTGATGGTTTCAAAGCTGTAGAAACATTTGTCGTCCGTACCGGATCGCCCCCAGCCAGTGAATGTCGCATCGAGCGGTTTTTCTTGCTTATCATCCGGGTGATTGTAACGGCCATAGGCGTTGGCCTGCCAAATTTCCACCATGACATCGGGAATCGCTACCCCGTCACCGTCGAAGACTTGCCCTTCGATACGAATGCGCTCGCCTTGGGTCGCGTCGGTGGCCATGACATGCATTGGCGTGCGCGTCAGTCCGATGGCGTAGAAAGGACCGACAGTTTGTGATGGTGTTTGCTTGCTCATACGGGTCCTTCGAATGGCGTTGCCTTCCGGCCGCGCAGCACGATGTCAAAACGATAGCCTAATGCGAACCCAGACTCAGTCACGTCATGTGCGTAGCTGGACATCAACCGATCTCGCCCGCCCTTGGTTGGCACTGAATTGAAAATTGGGTCGAGCGGTATCAAGGGATCGCCGGGAAAGTAAAATTGTGTCACCAAGCGGGTAACGAAACTAGGCCCAAATAATGACAGGTGGATATGCGCCGGGCGCCATGCGTTGGGATGATTGAGCCAGGGATAGGCGCCGGGCTTGATCGTCAAGTAGCGATACTCGCCCTTTTCATTGGTCACGCAACGCCCCGCGCCGGTGAAGTTCGGATCGAGCGGCGCATTATGCTGATCCACCGGATGATGGTAGCGACCCGCGGCGTTGGCCTGCCAAATCTCGATCAGCGTATTGGGCACCGGCTGCTCGTCCTCATCCATCACCTTGCCGACGACGATGATGCGCTCGCCCAGCGCTTCCTTGCCGGTGTTGGCATCGCGCGTGAGATCATTCTCACCCGGCTCCAGCTTGATATCGCTGAACAGCGGCCCGGTGATCTCCGATAGAGTTTGCTTGAGCGGCACCAACCTTTTTACCGGCCCGCGTTTGACCGAAGAGCCGTAAGCTTTGAAGCTATAGGGCGGGTGGGATCGCCAGTCGCGCGGGTTGTACGGTTTGATGTTCATGACGAGTATTCCTTGTTCCTCAGGAAACTCACCGCGGAGACGCGGAGAACCCAGAGAGATCTAAGATGAATAAGATTCTCTGTGAACTCTGTGTCTCTGCGGTGAAGTCTTCTATTTGCCTTCGCTTTCCATTTCTTTGTAGACGCGCTTGGCGATGGCGAATGCCGAGTTCGCCGCCGGCGCTCCGGCGTAGACCGCGACTTGTAGCAACACTTCTTTGACTTCTTCTTTGGTCACGCCGGTGTTGCGCGTCGCGCGGATATGCGCGCCTAGTTCTTCAAGTCTGCCCAATGACGCGAGCATCGCGATGGTCAGCATGCTGCGCGTGCGCTTTTCCAGTCCCGGACGGGTCCACACCGCGCCCCAGGCGTGTTCGGTCACGTAGTTCTGCCAGTCGGTATCGAACTCGGTCTTGTTCGCTTCCGCGCGCGCGACGTATTCGGCGCCGAGCACCGCTTTGCGCACCGCCATGCCTCTATCAAAAAGATCGTCAGACAAGGTTCGCCTCCTTAAAAAACTCCAACAACATTTTCGCCATCACTTCAGGCTGCTCAATACAAGATAGATGCGCCGCCTCGGGAATCAAGGAAAATTTCGCTCCAGGAATCGCTTCGGCCAAGGCCCGTCCAAGCTCCGGCGGCGTCGCGATATCCTGATCGCCGCAGAGAACTAGCGTGGGCTTCGTGATCGCTTTCACCGCAAGCGTCAGATCCGCGTCCCGCAGCGCGCAGCAAGTGCCGAGATAACCATCGACAGAGGTTTGGCGGAGCATGTTGGCATAACCCCGCACGTCGGCGGCTCGCTGCCGGCGGAATGGTGCGCTAAACCAGCGCTCCATGGAAGGGGCTACGAAGGACTGGACCCCGCCCGATTTGACGGTTTCGATGCGCTGATTCCAAGACTCCACCGTGCCAATTCTCGCCCCGGTATCGCACAAAACCAACCCGCGAACACGGTCAGGATGTATCAAGGCCACGCGCTGCGCGATCAGCCCGCCGACTGAAAGACCGCAAACCAGGGCGTCCTTGATTTGCAGCGCATCCAAAAGGCCGACGAGATCGCGCGCGAGATCATCCATGGTGTAAGGTGGCGCGGGAGCATCGGTCAAACCATGCCCTCGTATATCGTAGCGAACGATTCTGAAGCGCTCGAGAAGGCGATTTGCCACCGCATCCCAAGTGCGTAAATCGCTGCCGAGTGAATTGGCGAACACCAGTGGCGGCTTCGCTTTGCCGCCCTCGTCGAGGTAATAATGAACACAATCACCGATTTTTACAAAAGGCATGGCCTTGAAACTATCCGAGCCACTGCTACAAAGTCAAATTAGCCGGCTAAAAAGCCTTTGACTTCCGCCGACCAACAACCCTAGAATCTCTTTGAACCTTGAACTCTTGAACGACGCGATAAACGTTTGGAACGACTGGAACCGTTGAAACGATTGGAACCCTAATTCGCAAGGAGGAAATCATGTCCGAACCGTTAGTGTTGGAAATCTTCTCCGACTTCGTCTGACCCTGGTGCTACCTCGTCACCGGGCGTGTCGAGAAACTCAAAAACGAATACGGTCTAGGGATTAAATTTACCAACTTCCCGCTTCATCCGGAGACGCCCGAAGAAGGCAGCGTCCGCGGCCCGGAGATCATTGCGCGCAACGGTAGAATGAAAGTGAACATGGAGCGCGAAGGCTTGCCGTTCAACGTCGAGCGCGACATGTCCTACAACAGCCGCCTCGCCCAAGAACTCGCCACATGGGCCGAGAGCAAAGGTAAAGCCGAAGAAGTCGCCAACGCCCTTTTCCGCGCCTACTTCGTCGAGGTAAAGAATATCGGCAAGGTCGACGTGCTGACCAAGATCGCCGAGGAAAATGACCTGCCCAAAGACGAAGCCACCGACGTGCTGCTCAGCCGCAAATACAAAGGCGCCGTCGACGAAGACTGGCGCCGCTGCGCCGCCTTTGGAGTAAACGCCGTGCCGACATTCTTGGCCGGAAAATATCTGATGGTCGGCGCCCAGCCGTATGAAGAGTTAAAGCGCTTGATCGAGCATGTGCTCAAGGAGCCTTCCCAACCAACTGCGCAATAACGAGCCGTAAATCGCGCGAGACAGTACCAACTCTGCAAGTTTGGAAACTTGTATGAAGGCGGAGGAACAATTGCGACTCTGGACGCGCTCGTTTGTAACCTCGCTGCTGCTCGTTATCGTAGCCAACGCGCCGGCCCAGGAGAAACTTACTGTCTCCTACGCTGCATTAGGCGGGGCAAACGGCTTATGGAACATTGCCAAGGAGGCCGGGTTCTACAAAAAGCATGGGCTGGATGTCGACGTGGTTTTCATTGGCAGCTCGACCATTAGCGCGGCCGCCGTATTAAGTGGTCACATCGAAGTCGGCATGGTCGCTGGCAGCGGCGTGATCAACGCCGCTGCATCCGGAGCCGATCTAGTTTCCGTTGCCTCTTCGTGAATGTACTGGACTTTGATCTGGTGGTCCCGGTTTCGATTAAGTCGGCCGCCGATCTCAAAGGGAAATCCATTGGAATTAGTCGGTTCGGTAGCGTGACGGACGTGGCGGCACGGGCTTTTTTGGCCGAGCTTAAACTGCGGCCAGGAGAAGATGTGGCCATCCGGCAGATCGGCGGCATACCCGAACGCGCCACGGCTTTTAAACAAGGCGTGGTCGACGGCTACCTTCCTGCGAGCGGTGGTATTCACCTTTTAGGCGGAGCTTTGCCGCACAACGTTCTCCTACGCATGGGCGATCTAAAAAATCCGCCGCCCTTTCCATTTATTTGTGCGGCCACGACCAAAGGCTATCTCGCCAGAAAAAAGGACAATGTAAAGAAAGTCGTGATGGCGCTCACCGAGGCGACCCACCATTTCAAAACCAACAAAGAAAATACCAAAAGGATCATCGGCAAATTTTTTCCTACCGCCAACGCGGCGTACTTGGAAGACAACTACGCCGGCACATCGAAAATCCTAGAGCGGGTCCCCTATGTCAGCCGCCCCGGTATGGAGAACCTGATTGTGGATGCGCGCAAGACCAACCCGAGCATCAAAGTCACGGTCAATGATGTGGTAGACGACACCATAGTCCGCGAGCTGGAAAAAGATGGTTTCATCGATTCGGTATACGCCAAGAAGTGAAGCGGCAAGTAATTTTAGATTTCCGATTTTCGATTGCCGGAGGAATACATGACTAAGACATATCGAACCGCACGTCGTATTGCTCGATCCGATAATCCCAAATTGGCAATCCAAAAGCAGCCCCGCGGACGAAAATTGGTGGGGATAATTGCTCTCGTGTTCACACTTACGATCGGAGGGGCGGTTGCCCCGGCGCAGCAGCCGAAGAAGGTCCATCCCATTGGATATCTATCAAACCTCTCGCCTTCCTCTGAGTCCGCCCGTTCCGAAGGAGTTCGGCTGGCTCTGCGCGAACGTGGCTACATCGAAGGACAAAACATCGCCACCGAGTACCGATATGCGGAGGGGAAACGCGATCGGTTCTCTGAGCTTGCTGCCGAGCTGGTGCGGCTCAAGGTCGATATCATCGTCGTAGCAGGAGGAGTCGGGCCGACCCGGGCCGCCATGAATGCGACCAAGACGATTCCCATCGTTATGGTGGGCCAGGGGTCCGATCCTGTCGAGGAAGGCCTGGTTGAAAGCCTCGCCCGTCCCGGCGGCAACGTCACTGGCATTACAAACCTTAACAGAGAACTAGGCGGGAAGCGGCTGGAGCTGCTCAAAGAAGCCGTTGGCAAAGTCACCAGTGTCGCGGTTTTCTACGATCCGGCCACTCCAAACAGTGAACGCGAGGTTAAAGAGGTTCTGCCTGTCGCGGCGCGTGCATTGAAGTTGACTCTTCAGCCTTGGGCGGTGCGAGGCGCCGACGATTTCGATAGGGTGTTCGCTGCGCTGAGAAAGCAGCGCCCGGACGGACTTTACCTACCTCCTGGGGGTCCGGTAATAAATTTAAACCAAAAACGGATCGTCGACTTTGCGTTAAAGAGCCGGTTACCGTCGATGTACGCCAACAGGGGCAAAGAAGCTGTAGAAGCCGGCGGGCTCATGTACTACGGCGCGGACCTCTCGGAGAACTACCGGCGCGTGGCATATTTCGTTGACAGAATCCTGAAAGGAGCCAAGCCCTCCGACTTGCCCGTGGAGCAGCCGATGAGGTTCGAGTTCGTCATCAATCTGCAGACGGCTAAGCAGATCGGCGTGACAATCAACACCGACGTGTTAGCGCGAGCAACCAAAATCATACGGTGAAGGTTAAAGGTCGATCTTGAAGTAGATTTCCGAGACCGGCAGCGCGGCCCCGACAGAATTCAACTGGACTACGTCGCCTAAAGCGTCGGTTTCCCACAGCGACCAGGTGCCGTCGCTCTGTTTAGAATAGCGCTCGACGTGAACTCTTTCTTGATCAACGAGAAGATACTCGCGGAAGGACGTAATACCCCGATACTGCTGGAACTTGTCGCCGCGATCATAATTTCTTGTCGACTCGGAAAGCACCTCGACAATTAATTCCGGGTTTAGCAACGTATCCAGCGTGTCGTCCAGAAACTGCGGTTGGCTGCAGACCGCGACGACGTCTGGATAGGTGTACCGTTGTTCCGCATCGACGCAAAGCCGCAGGTCCGTCGAATAAACTCGACACGGACGTTGCCGCAGTTGATTACGCAAGTCGCCAGCGATATTGCCGACGATCTCGACATGGCGCGCGGATGCGCCGGTCATCGCAAAGATCTCGCCGAGAGCAAATTCATGTTTTTCGCTCGAAGCGCGCTCCATGGACAAGTATTCCGCGGCTGTGAAATGTGGCCTTTCTAGTTTTGACACGGTCTAACCTCCCGTGATCTCTTCGTGCGCAGAATAGCACGATTACCCCACGCAATGACACTCGGGTCCGCGCGTACCGATCCTAGCGATTCAGTAATGCCACCGCCACAACGCCAACAGCTAAACCCAACGACTTTTGCTTAGACAGCCGCTCGCGAAAGCAGACAAAAGCCAGCACCGTGCTCACAGCGACCACACCAACGCTGTAGATCGGATAGAGCTGTGAGCTTTCCCAGCCTTCTAGGGCGAGCACTCGGAGCAGTGCATAGACGGCCAGGTAATTGACCACGCCGAGCCCGAGACCGGCAAGAACGTGCAAGCCGCGGAACTCCGCCTTGGAGATCACGCCTTTACCGAAGCCGATCGCGATGCTCGATAGAAAAGCGAAAATGAATCCCGACATGACGTAGGAATGATAGGTCGAACCATCAAGAAAATTGGTCTGGAGATACTTGAGTATCGTGAAGTAACAGCCGAAGGTCGCGAAAACCACGATCGGCAGAAGCTGAAACAATCGCGAGGTGAGCCCGCCGCTGGCCTTGTCCGGCGCGGTGCAAAGATACAGCGCCAGGAGCGCGGCTATGAGTCCGGCGATCTTCAGTGGAGATAACGAATCGCCGTAGAGCAGGAAAGCCAAAATCGACGGGATCGCCACCGACAAGCGGCTGGCAAGGGCGGCGATAGCTACGCCGGCGCGCTGTGCCGTGTGGGCCAGCAAGAAAAAGTTCACGGCGAGAAGCACGCCTTGAAGCGCGGCCAATAAGATCCACGGCTGCGAGGCTAATCTACGAATGTCGAACGCATCTCCTGCCAAGAAGCTGCCGATCAAAACGCAAGTAACATAGTTGATTGGGATCGCCCAAAAAAGATTGACGCGCCAAACGTCGAAAGCGCGAAAGATGACCGGGATGACGCCGGAGCCAAGGACAGCGAGGGTGAGAAAAAGCATTCCGAGTTAGAACGTCAACGCGCTCACCCGATTCATCAAATCGCGGTTGGCAGCCTTCGCATCGGCCAGTATCTTGCGATCATCCAGCCCAGTTAGCTGACGATCTCGCATCAAGACTGCGCCATTAACGATCACACTTCGCACATCGCTCGCCTTGGCGCAGTGGACGATCTGGCTGAAGATGTCGTTGACCGGCTGATTGTGGACGGTCTCGAGATTGACCAGAATCAAATCCGCCCGCTTGCCTACTTCGATTGTGCCGCAGAGCGAGTCGAGCCCCAAAGCCTTGGCGCCGCCAATCGTCGCCATGCGCAAAACTTCGTAGGGTTTGATCACGCCCGCGTCTTGATGGTGAACTTTCTGGAGCAGCGAGGCGGTCTTCATCGTGTCGAAAAAATCTTGTGAATGATTGCTCGCCGCGCCGTCGGTGCCGAGCCCGACGTTGACGCCCTGGCGCAGCATCTCCACCACCGGCGCCACGCCGTCGCCGAGCATCATGTTGCTCACCGGATTGTGCGATACCGATGCGCCGGTCTCTTTGAGAATTCGAATCTCATCCCTCGATACATGCACCGAGTGGGCGAAGATCGAATTCAGTCCCGGAATACTGAATTGCTGCAAAAACTCGACAACTCCATTCTTGCCGTGCTCGCGCCGCACCGCTTCGACGACCGACTTTGACTCGGCGACGTGGGCGCTGATCCCGATTGAATTCGCGTCGGCGAACCGGCGCACTTCGCGCAGGAGATCTGGCGTCGTGTTGATCGGCGGCGTGTTCGGCCCGGTCATGAAGCTAAGCTGCTTAGAATCTCTGTGCCGGGCGAGAATCCCTTCGATCAGCCGAAACGCCTGTTCCGGTTTTTCCTTGGTGCAGTCCGGCACGATCTCGCCGGTGTCCATGATCGTGCGGGCGAACACCGCGCGCAGACCGGAATCCTGGATCGCTCGAAGGGTTTCGAATGCGCACTCCGGGCTAGGATTGAGAAAATTATGCTCGCAGATGGTGGTCACGCCGCTGCGGATCGCCTCGACACAGCCGAGCGAGCTGCCGGTGTAAAAATGCTCCGGCGTCAGCACACGGGCGCAGCCGTAGATGCGCTTCAGCCAAGGCATGAGCTCCAAATCTTCCCACACCGCGCGCAACAAGACTTGATAGAGATGGGTGTGGGCATTGATCAGTCCAGGCATCAGCGCACAACCCGAAGCATCGATCGTCTCTTCATCCTCGGCACTCTCCGGCGGCGCACCGGCAGCAACCGCCGTGATTTTGCCGGCGCGCGTCCCCACGTAGCCGGTAAACGAACCGTGCTCTTCCGTCATGGGAATTATTAGCGCATTCGTAATCGTCAAATTTCCCATTCTATAGCCCGTTCTATGACACAATACTCACTTGCCTTGCAGACGCTCGACGAAGCCGCTCTTGCGGATCTCCTCCATCAATACCGCATCGATAAAGTCGTCAGCGCGGGCGCCTTTCGCCTTGGGTGACGGTAATGAATCGAGGACATTTTGGATGCCGCGGGGTTCCGGCGTTGGAAAGTCGCGGAAGGATTTCGACAGCCGTTCGTAAAGCGGTCCGACGACATCGGCTTCGCCGCTGCTTTCGCGCAAGACTGCGAGCGCGATATCCGGCTTGGTTTTGAACACGTGAATGCCCTCGACCAGCGCCATGAGAAAGCGCTTGATGTTATCCCGCTGGTTTTTAATGAGCGCGCCCGAGACAACGACTCCATAGTTGGCAAAGTCGAGAGGCAGCTCGGAAAGATCGGCGAGCACCCGGCAACAACCGGTGGCCACGATCTTAGCGACGCCGGTGGAGCTCACTAACGCGGCATCCACCTGGCCCGCAACCAGCGACGCAATTCGCGTCGGCGTATTGCCGGTTTGCAAAAAACTCACGTCTTTGTCCGGATCGAGCTTCCAATGACGTAACGCCACTCGGGTCATGATGTCCGAGCCGGAACCGAAGCGGCTAATCGTGACTTTCTTACCTTTGAGGTCTGCGGCCGTCTTGATGTGGCTACGAACGACGAACATCGGTTCGATGCGATTGATCGGCACGGCGACAACCTTAAGACTGGAGCCCGCCACGGCCAGATTGAGCATCGCGGGGGTATCGAAACCGGCGACGCCGATCTCCCCCGACGACATCGTCTGCGCCATCAAGGTGCCACTGGACAGATAGATCGTCCGCACGTCGAGGTTGTGTTTGCGCCACAAACCGGCACGGTCGATGACTTTCAGCAGATCAGAACCGATGCCGGCGCCACTGTAGCCCATGTTGAGTATCGGCGGATTCTGTGCGGCGGCCAAAATCGGCCAAATCCACAACATCGCTGCAACGAGAAACCTGCTGCGCCATTTTATCATACGCTCTCCGTTTGTGAGCGCATAAGTAATACAATCCGGCGCAAAACGTCAACGGCGCGGCGCCCTTGACCATAGGACGCGATCGGGACTAAGCTAAGTGCAATTCTTTCACACGAGGTGATCCATGGCACAAGACACAGTTGAATTTCGACACAAGACCCCCGAGTTCGAGGGCGTAAAAAAAACCTGGCAGGTTTGCAACAGCGACCTGATGAAGGTTCAGGTGCAGGTGGTGAAAAGCGGCGGCGAGAATAACCTCCACACTCACACTGGCGAAGATGCCTTCTGGTACGTCGTCAGCGGCGCGGTCAAGTTTTATGGCGAAGGCGACAAAGTGATTGGCGAATACCAGAAGGGCGAAGGCATCTTGGTCCCGCGGGGTTTTAAATACTGGTTTGAAAGTGCTTCAAACGAGCAGCTGGAAATTCTCCGCGTCACCGCCAAAGACCAAAGCGTCGACAACAAGCGTGTCGACCTGTCACCGCAAAAAGATTGGATGATTCAGCAGAATACTTTCGGCGCCCGGCAATAATTAGAAATCGGTAAGGAGTCAGGGGTTTCCGATCCGAGACCCCTTACTCCTTACTATTCACTCCTTACTACCGCGCCAGCGCGCTATTTACCGCCCTCCAATTCTTTCAACGCCTGGCGCGCCAAGGTAAAATCACGCAGTTCGTCCATCGGGCGTTTTTTCTCGCCCAGTTTGGCGATCAGTGTTTCGATTTCGGCGTCGGTCATCAATCCGTCGCGGGTGAGCACTTTCATTTCGATGTCATAAGAATGGGTCGCCACTTCCAACGACTGCGGCAGCCACTGTATCATCGCTTGTATCGTTTCCGCCTTGTTGTCGAGGATGAAGTAGTGCGAACGCAGCAGCGCCCGCAAGGTTTTCTTCACCGCTAGAGGATTCTCACGCAAAAACTTTTCCGATGTGAACACCCCCGAACCCGGCACGCCGACCTCCGGCGGTCCGGCCAGAACCGTGAAACCCTTCTGCCGCAGCATTAAATCCTGCGGCGTTGCCACCGCCACGACATCGATGGCGCCGCCGATCATCGCTTGATAGCGCGTTGACGCGTCGCCGACGCCGATCGGCTGCACCCCGGCTGGGTTGAATCCCTTCGACAGCATCAATTCGTCCGCTACCAGATGATCGGAACCGCGCAGCGTCGCCACGCCGAGCTTTTTGCCTTTCAGTTGCTGAACGTCTTTGATTTCCGGCCGGGCGATCAAGAAATACGGCCCCTTCTTTTGATGCACCAGCACGAGTTTGATGGGAAAGCCCTGCATAATACCGCGAAACGTGCTGGTGAAAGCATCGGCATAGGTCACATCTCCATTGATAATCGCCGTGGCGCTCAATCGGGGATTCATCTGAATCATCTCTACTTCCAAACCCTCGGCTTTGAAAATGCCCTTTGACTGCGCGATATGCTTGGGCGTTACGATGTTACTCCGGCTCGCGTAGGCGAAACGAATTCGCTGCGGCGTGTCAGCGGCAAATGTGGCGCGAGCCAAAAATCCGGGCGGCGCCGACAAACACACCAACGGCAATAAGTAATAAGCTATCAATCTGCCCATCGAAATAGTCCCCTTTCCTTCCAGCGATCCAGCTGAAATTCGCTGCTGCTCATATTTCACTTTGTTTTGTTCACTATTTGCCGGCGTCAAGCTCTTTCACCGCCTGGCGCACGAGCGTGAAATCTCTCGCCTCATCGAGCGGTCGCCGCTTGTCGCCGAGCCTCGTTATCAAGGTATCGAGCTCCGCGTCGCTCATAAGTCCGTCGACCGTGAGATTTTTCAACTCAAACTCATAAGAGTGTTCGGCCACTTCTGCCGGCTGCGGCAACCATTGCATCATAGCGCGCAAGGTTTCCGTCTTATTCTCGAAAATAAAGCGGTGCGCGCGGAGCACGGCGCGCAACGTACGCTTGATCAAGTTAGGGTTCCCCTCAACAGACGGTCCGAAGTGATCAAGCCAGAGCCCGGCACTCCGAAAGCCGGCGGACCGGCCAACACTCTATAGCCCATCCGTTGCAGCAAAAAATCATGGGGCGGCGAGACGCAGATCGCGTCCACGGAGCCACTCAGCAGCGCTTGCATGCGCACCGGCGCGTCGCCGATACTCAACGCCTGAAGCTGAATCGGATTGAAACCTCTGGCCTGAAGCATTTCTTCGGCGACCAAATGATCGGCGCCCCGGATCGTCGCGACACCGAGTTTTTTGCCTCTCAACTGCTCGACGTCTTTGATTTCCGGACGGGAGATAATGAAGTAAGGCCCCTTTTTCAACGCCACGAACACAAGCTTCATCGGAAAACCCTGCAAGGTCGCGCGAAAGGTGCTGAGAAACGCCGACGCCAGCGCGGCGTCGCCGTTCACCACCGCCGTCGCGGCCAATCGCGGATTGATTTGAATCAACTCCACGTCGATGCCTTCTGATTTATAGAAGCCCTTCGACTGCGCCAAAAATTGCGGCGTCGCCGCGTTGCTCCGGCTGGCGTGGACGATGCGAACTTTTTGCGGCGCGTCAGCCGCAAATACGCGGCGAGCCGCTGGCGTTACAAGGCCAAGGCATAGCATCGCCGTGATAAATCGCAGTCGCAAAGTCGCCTTCATCCCCTCGCTCGGATCGGAATCGCTGGGTGCGCGCTGCGCGCACAGCGCTATTTCTAGCACAAAGAATTCTCTGAGCGTTAGCCCAATTCGATGCGCGGTGCTAAAATGCCATGGAACCTGGTTTTCAACTATAACGGCAGAAAATATTTCCGAGAGGGTGTCCCATGGGTTTCCATCGCAGCAAACAAATTCTCTACGCCGCGGCAATCATAATCGCGATTTCAACGAAACTGGTCTACAGCGCCGAGCTGATTCCGCTGCGCGCAACCTACGCGGCGATCGGCGGCGCTTTCGCGCCCCTCTGGATCGCGCAAGATAAAGGTCTTTTCAACAAGTACGGCTTGGACGTCGATCTCAAGTACATGCTATCCGCCACGGGCACACAAGCTTTGCTCTCCGGCAGCGTCGACATCGTCAATCCTGCTACCGAGCTGGTCGAGGCGGGCTTAGGCGGCGCGCGCATCGCATTTATCATCGGCATATTGAATCGCGCCGTGCTTTCCATATACAGCAAGCCGGAGCTGAAGCAGCCCGCCGATCTGCGCGGCAAAATTTTGGGCGTCACGCAACCGGGCTCGACCACTGACCTGACGGCTCGCATCCTCCTGCCCCAGCTTGGCATGACGCCGGGAAAAGATGTGCAAATCACCCACATCCAGGGCATGCCTGATATGATCACCGCCTTGATTCAAGGGCGCATCGACGCCGGCATCGTGTCCGCGCCGACGACGGTGAAACTCAGGCAAGCCGGGCTAAAAGAATTAGTCGATGTCGGCGCGCGCAATATTCCAATGATCCACGCCGGCTTGGCGACGACGCGGGATTTCATCAAGGGCAACGCTGACAAAGTGCGCCGCTACGTGCAGGCCTACATCGAAGGAACACAGATCGCCCGCACCGATCCAGAGACAACCAAGCAGGTCATTGCCAAATGGACCAAGACCGACAACAAAGAAGATCTCGATGAAACCTACACGACCTATGTGAAGGCATGGGAGCAGGCGCCCTATGTTTCACCGGCTGGAATGCAGACCGTGCTCAAATTTGCCATCAATCCGGCCGCCAAGACCGCGAAACCGGAACAGTTCATCGACAACTCGTTCGTCGCGGAGCTGGAAAAGTCCGGCTTCATCAAGGAACTGTACAAATAATGTCGCGCGCGTCTTGCCGGCGGCATTGGAGTGATGGAGTAGTGGCGTATTGGGACGGATACCCACTACTCCATCATTCCAGCTCTTCACCTTGCTAACTCCTTTAGCGCGGCGCGTGCGAAGGAGAAATCTCTCACCTCGTCCAACGGCCGCTTCTTTTCGCCGACTCGTTCGATGATCGCGTCGATCTCCGCGTCGGTCATGGTGCCGTCACGGTTCAAAGTCTTCAGCTCGGCATCGTAGGAGTGTTCGGCGACATCAAGAGGCTGTGGCAGCCATTTGATCAGCGTCTGGATCGAGTCTTGCCGGTTCTCGACAATATGGTAGTGCGCCCGCAGCAGCGCCTTGAGCGTGCGTCGGACAATCTGTGGGTTCTCTTTGATGAGGCGATCTGAGGTGAGCATGCCCGCGGAAGGCAAACCCACTTCCGGCGGGCCGACCAAGGCGTTGTAGCCCATTTTGCGCAGCATCAGGTCGTGCGGCGGCGCCAAACAAACCGCTTCGACGGCGCCGCTGATCAGCGCTTGCATGCGCACCGGCCCGTCGCCGATTGCGACGGCCTGGAGCTGGTTCGTGTTAAAACCCTTGGCTTGCAGCATTTCTTCGGCGACCAGTTGATCTGTGCCTCTGATCGTCGCCACGCCAATTTTTTTGCCTTTGAGCTGCTGCACGTCCTTGATCTCTGGACGGACCATGAGGTAGTAGGGGCCTTTTTTGATATGAACGAAGACGAGCTTCATCGGAAATCCCTGGAGTATGCCGCGAAAAGTGCTGGTGAACGGCGTGGCGAATGACACGTCGCCATTGACCACCGCCGTCGCGCCGAGCCGGGGATTCATCTGAATAATCTCGACATCCAGACCTTCGGCTTTAAAGAAGCCTTTTTGCAACGCCATATATTGCGGCAAAGCCGAGCTGCTCCGGCTCGCGTAGGCGATGCGAATTTTTTGTGGTGCTTCCGCCGCCACCGAGATCTGCACCATCCAAACGATTAGGGTTAAAATTAACAGAAGTAAGCGATTCCGATAGTTCATAAGCATCCCTGCCTCATTGAACGCCCAACTCTTCAAACCCCAGGAGTGATGGGTTCCGGACCAATACTCCATGACTCCAGTACTCCATTGCCGCATTCCTCAGATCGCATAAAACGCGCGCGGATTGTCGTACAGAATCTTCTGCTTCAGCTGCACCGGGATGTCCTCGCGCACGTTGATCGCGTTGACGAACTGGTCTTCGCGCGACGGATCGCTATGCGGATAATCGGAGCCGATCAACAAATGATCCTCGCCGGTGTACTTGGCGATGTAAGGAATGTCCTCGTCGGCTTCGCAGGCGATGAACAGCCGATAGTCGCGGAAAAGCTCCGCGCTGGAGCCGTATTTGAACCGCTCTTTGAGCAGCCGGCGAATGATGTGAATCAAAAACGGCGCCCAGCCCGCCGCCGCTTCGATAAAGCCGAAGCGTAAACCGGGAAAATGTTCGGGAATCTTATTGGCCACCAGATCGCGAAACGCCAAGAGCGGCATCACCCTCGTATGACCGAAAGTGTGGTTGCGCGAGAGATCGAACATTTCGAGAATCGGCTTCACGCCGCAGCCGGTGTGCACGCAGATCGACAGGTTATGCTTCTGCGCTTCTTCGTAAACCGGAAAGAGATAAGGATTGTCGAGTGTGTAATCGCCCTCGATGCCGCGAAAAAAGATCCCCACCGCGCCGTTCTGCTTGGCGAAGCGAATTTCGTCCAGAGCTACCTTCATCGACTGAAACGGCAACACCGCTACCCACTTCATCCGCCCCGCCGCCTGGGCGCAAGCTTGCGCCAGAAAACGGTTGTAGGCTCGGCACAGCGCAACTTCTAACTCTCGATCTTTCGTGTTGTAGACCAGGAACAGTGTCGGATAGACGACCTGCAGCGCGGTATTGAGCTTGTCCATGTCCACCAGGCGGCCCTTGATATCGGTCATCTCCCGCGTCGCCGGCGTCGAGTCTTTGCGACCGGCTTGGACTTTCTGTTCCGACGGCGTGACCAGCGCGAAACTGCCTTTGCCGGCCGGCTTCGGATAGATCTCGCCGTCGATCAGCCAAAAAGCATTGCGGTTGCCGTACCAAGTGTCTTCCGGCACTGACAACATGATCGGCCGGCGCGGCTGCATCGCACGATCCATCAAAGCCCACATCGCCGCCCCCTCCGAGATATGCGTGTCTGCGTCGATAATTCCCAGCATACTTCACCTCCGGAATTTTCTCAGACCCGATGCCGCTCAAAAGAGATCATGCTCGATGGATAGATACAAAAACGCGCCGTAGTTGTCGGCTTTACGGTTGAGTCCAATGGGGGCCGCCGCGCCGACGACGATTTGTAACTTCTCTTCGTTCACGATTGCCGTGCGGAATCCCGGCGAAATAACCGGCTGAAAAGAGCGTTCCGTCCTACCGGCGTCGTTGATTTCCTGTTCGAAATTTCCCACCCACTCCAGCATCAAGTGAAACCGTGGGAACAGCGCAAAAATGCCGCTGGCGCCAACATTATACGAGACTAACGACCGGTTCTTCGAAAGCTGCCCGGTACTGTTGTCCAACACCCCGCGTACATGGGGTAAATAAGTAAGACCGAAGTTGGCGTGGCTCCCGAAGCGGTCACCAAGTTTTTTGCTGAGCGGCAAATTGAATTGATAGCCGACCACATTGTTGCCCGTGCCTGTCCTCCGGTTGCCGGTCGGCAGGATCAAACTGAAACGCGGTGAAAAGGCTGGAATCGCATCACCTTCCATCAACGCCTGGTAACGGTAATTTAGCAGGATATCGCCAACGCCGTAGATGCGGTCCGCACCGTCGATGTAATGATAACTTGGGATCGTGTAGGAGAACTGATGATCCTGGGAAAACACCGGCCACTCCTGGGTAAAGTTAAAAGTCCAACCGCGCCGGCGCGAATCGTTGTTGTACACGAACGTGGAAATATGCTGCACCACTCCCGGTTCTTGGTTGTAGGCTTCCTCGATCAAAAAACTATTGTCTTCGATAACGTCAATAGGCCTTTCCGCCGCCACCGACCGACCACTCGATCCGAATAGCGTGGCCGCACCCGCCAGCAACATACCGGCAACCCATATGTTCCTCATCGAGCCTCCACCTGAGTCAAAATATTCTATGGAAAGTAGCGCAAATCGACCCATTGTTGAACGGTGAGCCCCTTAGCCTTGAGATTGTCCTCGGTGGCTGCGCCGAGGACAACTTCAAAGAAGGGAGAGAATCGCATAACATCCGCCAACGGCAACCCCTCGCTCGAACGATTTGAGCGGCTTGAACGTTTGCAACCTTCCTCAGAGAAATCCCACCTTGAACCATTGAACCTTGAACCGGCGCGAGGCGCCCTAATTCCACAGTGATATCCCCATCCTCAGCCTCCCATGCTCCAAATCGTCAAGCGCCTCATTGATCTGCTCGTAACGATAACTCTTGGTGATGAGTTGGTTCAATTCGATCCGGCCCTGCTGGGCCATCTGAAAAACTTCATCGACGTCGTTGGCCCGCCGGCTCGACACGCCTGTGATGGTGATTTCTTTGGTGACGAAGTTGCCGCTGCTGATCGTGAACGGCCCGCTACCCAGGCCGCCAATGATCGTCGCCGTGCCGCCCGGCCGTGTCGCTTGAATGATTTGATCTGAAGTTTTGCCGTTGCCGATCGCTTCGAAAGACTTGTCGACGCCGCCTGCGGTCAGTTTTATCACAACCTTCACCGGATCTTCGCTTGTGGCGTTGATCGTATGGGTCGCGCCAAAGCTTTTCGCCGCCGCTAATTTTTCCTCGGCGATATCGACGGCGATGATCGGGTAGGCGCCGAAGCATTTGAGGAACTGAATCGTGTTGAGCCCAATGCCACCGCAGCCGATCACCAGCGCCGATTCGTTCGGCTGCAATTGGCCGCGATGCTTCACCGCATTGTACGCCGTTGTCACCCGGCAGCCGACCACGCTCGCCTCTTCCATGGAAATGCCGTCGGGGATTTTAAACGTCATGTAGGCCGGAACGGAAACATATTGCGCGAAGCCGCCGACGTTCCAACGCGTCACCACCGTGCCGTCTTTCTTTTTCAAATTCGGCGGCGCCGGCCGGCGCTCGCAAAGGTTCTCATGGGCGCTCAAGCAATAGCGGCAGCGGCCGCATTTGTAGCGCATACCGATGATCACCCGGTCGCCGACTTTGAAATCTTTGCAGTGCGGCCCAACCTGCTCGACGGTGCCGGCGACTTCGTGGCCGAGGATGGACGGCGGCGTAAAGCGGTTGCGCCCCTCGATGACTTTCAAGTCGGTGTGACACACGCCGCAGGACGCGACTTTGATCAACACATCTTGATCGTGGACATCGGGCATCTCGAGCTCTTCGATTCTGAGGGGCTGGCGCACTTCGTATAAAACAGCGGCTTTCATGGGTACTCCTGCGATTGTTGATTATGCATTTTGCATCTTCATTACGCTACCCGAACGTTTTGCGTCAAGCGAGTTCGTGCTTGACGCCGTATCTGTAGCCAGATAATTTCTCAGCGTTCCACCGCGAGCTGGAAACCGAATCGCCCAACAGGCTCACTGAGGAGATGCATTATGCCGAATAAACCCATTCCACAAGAAGTTGCCGTAGAGGCCAAGACCACAGCGCTTTTAGTTTTGGATTTAAACTGCCGCTGCGAAGACCCCAATGAACGCTGCAATCAGCTGATCGACCCAGTGGCGAAGTTCTTGGATCGCGCGCGCCAGGCGAATATGTTTATCATTTACACCGCCGCCGACCGTTACAAAGACACGCCGGAAGCGCGCATGCCGCACGCCTTCAAGCAGCGCGCCGATGAACCGACGATCTTCCCGCCGGCGTTCGACAAGTTCTACAGCGGCGAGATGCAGCCGATGCTGCAACAGCGCGGAATCAAAACCGTCATCTGCTGCGGCGCCTCAAGTAACCAAGCGGTCTTGTACACGGCAACGGCAGCCGTCCGTCCCTTCGGCTACACCTGTGTCATCCCCGTCGACGGCCTCATCGCCCGCGGCGACTACGAACACGAGTTCACCTTGCACCAGTTCACCATCCTCCCCGGCGGCGCCGCGGAGAAATTTCGCATCACGGAGTTCGGTAAGATTACGATCGTGTGAGAGGTTTACACAAGCGCGTAAGCATTCGACACGGCTTGAACGATTTGAACTACTTGAACGGTTTGAACGGGATTCGGTTTTTTTCGTGGATACAGCTCCTTGATGAACCCTTCCTTCGCCAACTGCTCCAGCGGTACCGGGTCGTAGAAGCGGCGCGCTTCGACGCCTTTGGCACGCCCGCAGTAATAGAGAACGACCTCTGCCAAGTCAAGGCGAGCGTTACCGATTCATTGAGTTGGCCGACTGCGTGTGATATCTCCCGACAAATCAATTCTCAGCAGCGAAATTGCCGGATGAGCAAGCAAATTAATACTATCGGTGTTGTCGGCCTCGGGGTAATGGGCTTCGACATCGCCTTTCTGTACGCTATGAAAGGCTTTCGCACGTTCGTCTACGACGCTGCGAAGCTCGCAATGGATTCTCTCACCGACCGCCGCGAACAAATCATCGACCGCTTGAAGAAGCGGAGCCGCATCACGGACCAAGAGATCGATAATCTTCGCACGCTCCTTATACCGGCCAGTAATTTCGCGGGCCTGGCAGCGGCCGACCTCATCACCGAAGCGGTTTCGGAAAACGCCAGAACCAAACTCGCCGTCTACAAAACGCTGCGTGACACCGGCTTCCATGGTCTGCTCACCACCAACACCTCTTCCGTGACGCGCGCGACCTTGTTAAGTGTTGGAATTGTCAACAGCCACAAGTTCGCCCTCACCCACTTCTTCAACCCGGTGCTCTACACGCAGATGGTCGAGGTCGTTATGGACGACATGGACGCCACGAACCAAGATTCGATCTTGGAGTTCCTAAAAACTCTCGGCCGCCAAGCCGTCGCGACACAAGACATCTCAGGCTTCGTCTCCAATGGAATACTCATGGTCTACGCCATCATGGCGCTGCGCTTGTTGGAATGCGGCGCGCGCATCGAGCAAGTCGATCAAGCGGCAAAGGAATTGAAACTGCTGCCGCCGTTTATCAGTTTCGATAGTTGGAAACCGTCCATCGTCGAAGATGTCACGCGCATCATGGCCGAATTACGCGGCGATGATTTTTTGCGCTCATCGCCATTGCTCGCCAGTTTGGCGAAAGACAACCCAAGGTTTTACGTTGAGCAAAAACCCAACCTGATAATTTACCAGCTAACCGGCGCCGCCGGCCAGTCGCTCGATGACGAATCCATCAAGCGCGCGCTCAAAACTTCGATGCTCGTCGCTGCCGCGCGCGTTGCGGAGCTTGGCGAATCGCCCGCCACGGTCGACTTCGTCGCAACCGAGGGAATCAAAATGCACCAGCCGCCGTTGAAAGAAATCGACGCCATGGGCGCTGCCGCGGTGCTTCAAGACTTGGCGAAAACAAATCAATTGCTCGGCGACAAACCGTTAGCCGCGCCGGAACTGCTCACCGCCACGGCCGACGCAAAACAATCGTTCTACAAGAACGATCAAGCCAATCCGTGGCTGATCTCGCGAGCAAAATTAACGAGCCCCACATGAGAGCGATCGACGTCCACGTTCATCCCAGCACCCGCGGTCTCGACCATCACGCTTGCGGCTATTTCAGAAGAAATCTCGCCGACATCCCGCAGACGGCGGAGGGTTTCGCCGAGTTGTTCGTGAAGAACGACGTTCAGGCGCTCTTGATCGGATGGCATCCGTCGACAGTCAACGAAGGCTCGCGCAACAGCAACGAACATGTCCTCGAACTCTGCGCGAATCATCCCGACGCTTTTACTGGAATACTCGCCTCCCTCGACGTCAATGCGCAGGATTTGATTGCCGTCGCTCGCTATGCAGCAGAATTGGTAAAAAATCCCCGAGTCAAAGGATTCAAGTTCCATCCACCTGACCAGGGCTTCTATCCAAGCGACAAGCGCTTTTACAACATTTGGGAAGTGATCCAGGCAAGCGGCAAGCCAGCGCTGTTCCACATCGGCTTCACCGTTCTCGGCGCCAATACCGACGGCGGCAGCGGCATCGCCCTCGACTACGGCCGGCCAATCCACCTCGACACCGTCGCCCGCGATTTCCCCAAGATGAAAATCATCGCCGCCCATCCCGGCTGGCCCTGGGAGCAAGAAACTATCGGCGTCGTCACCCACAAGAAAAATCTTTTCGTCGACACCTCCGGCTATTTAGCCGAACAGCTGCCAGAGATTTTTCTCAAAGCCATCGGCAGCCGGCTCCAAGACAAAGCGCTGTTCGGCACCGACTTTCCCTACGTGGATTTGGAAAAGGCGCTGGCGAGTTTCGACAAAGTCGATTTCAAGCCGGCCGTGAAGGACAAACTCTTGTTTGCCAACACACAGCAACTCTTTGGTCTTTAGCCCGGCATGATGCTTGTTCACTTCAATTCGGGAATATCCACAGCGATGGAGATCAATCAGTGAAACTCTGGATAGGTTTTTTAATTTTTAATTTTGCATTATTAGTTTTTAATTTATTCCCCGCCCAATCCGCTACGCTGTCAAAGCTTCGTGTCGGCTATCCCTCGCCCAGTGCCGCGTTCTATCCGCTCTTTGCCACTAAAGAAGCCGGGCTGCTGGAAAAATATGGTTTCGACACCGAGATGGTTTACGTCCAAGGCGTGAAACTGGTTCAAGTCCATGTCTCCGGTCAGCTCGATGTCTCGACGATTTCATCTGTTGTCTATCTGCAAGCCTCCGTTAGCGGTGCCGACTTGATTCAAGTCGCCAGTTCCATCGACAACCAAATCATGAAACTGATGGTCAATCCGAGTATCGCCAGACCGCAGGATCTCAAGGGAAAGACCCTCGCGGTCACGGGCTTCGGTTCGCTGACGGACTTGCTCCTACGCCCGGCGTTGAAGAATTGGGGATTGGAGCCGCAGAAGGATGTGAAGCTCATTCAAATTGGCAGAATGCCCGACATTGCTATCGCCATTGCGCAAAAGACCGTCGACGGCGGCATGCTTTCGTTTCCGACTTCCGTTCACGCGGAAAAATTTAATTTAAAAACTTTAATCGACTTTGCCGAGTCGGGATTCGAAAGCCCGGCAACGACGGTGGTCGTGAGCCGCCGCTATGCAAACGGCAATCGCGACATCGTCCTGCGCTTTCTCAAGGCCTACATCGAAGGCACCAAAAGACTTTTAACCGACCGCGAGCTCGGCATCCGCGCGCTCAGAAGATACGGCGGCGTCACCGACCGCGACATGCTGGCAACCACCCACGACCTGTTCACTGCGCGCTACATCAAGAAAATTCCCAAGATCAACCCCAAGGGTGTCGAGAACTCGCTCAGCCTCATCGCCGAGAACAACCCCAAAGCCAAAGGCCGCAAAGTCGAGGAGTTCATGGACACGAGCTTCATGGATGAGTTAGAAACGACAGGATTCATCAAGTCGGTTTGGCCGTAGGTTAAGCGCCGATCCGTGGAGTTTCAATGACAACCACGTCACATCATCCGTCATTCCCGCGCACGCGGGAATCCAGGTTAATCGGACTTGCCTGGATCCCGGCTTTCCCCCCGCTTTCGCGGGCGTTGATCCGGCATGACGATCTCGTTCGCTTCCGACTATGCAAACCCGCCTCAATCCGCGCATTGACCTCGCTGATTATTTTTTTTCTCGTTATCGTCTCGGCCGTGAGCGCCCAACAAGAGAAAATGATCGTCGGCTACAGCGCCCAAGCCGGCGCCTATGCGCCGATCTGGATCACCAAAGAAGCCGGGCTATTCAGAAAAAACGGCCTGGATGTAAATCTGATTTTCATTCCCGGCGGGCCGACGGCCGCGGCAGCGATGATCGCTAACGAAGTGCAAGCGATGGCGATGGCCGAACCGGCGATTGTCAGCAGCAACCTTGCCGGGTCGGATCTGGTGATGACGGCGGGAATCGTGAACACATTCGCCTTTCAACTCGTCACGGTCAAAAGCATCACCTCACCGAACCAGCTTAAAGGCAAACGCATCGGCGTCAACCGCTTTGGCGCGGCGCCGGATGTGGCGGCGCGCTACGCGCTCAATCATCTCAAGATCGATCCGCGCGAGGTGACGATCTTGCAGTTGGGCGAACAATCGACGCGGCTCGAAGCGATGAAAGCCGGCCAGCTCGATGCCGCCATCCTGCTGCCGCCGATCACCACCATCGCGCAAAAAGATGGCATGAATATTCTGCTCGACATGTCGGAGCTGGGCGGCGAGTTCCTGATCACCGGGATGGCGAGCAGTCAGAAATTTCTTACGCAGAATCGCGGATCGGCAGCGCGGCTGATGCGCGCCTTCGTCGAAGGCATTCACTATTTCAAGACGCAGCGACGAGAGAGCGAGAAGATCATCGCGCGCTACATGCGCACGGATAACATGGAAGCGGTCGGCGCGACCTGGAACTACTTCGCGGCAAAGATCGTGCCGCGCAAACCCTATCCATCGGTGAAAGGCGTCAAGGCGCTGCTCGATCTGGCGGCCAAGGAACGCCCGGACGCCGCCAAGGCGCAGCCGGAGCGCTTTATTAACGCAACTCTGCTAAAAGAGTTGGACGACAGCGGTTTCATCGATCGGCTGTACCAATGAAGAACCCCGTTCAAGGGTTCAAAAGTTCAAACGTTCAAGAGTCCGGATGGAACGATTGGAACCAGATTCCAACAATAAACGGAGCATTTCGCGTACGGGGGATTAACCCCGCACGCGACCAAAGGGGATGCTCGCCCCCTTTGGATTCCCCATCAATAGGGTGCCCGCAGCAAGCTGCGGGGAATTATTAGATTGAACCTTGAACTCTTGAACAGTTACTTAAAGGAGCCCGAACGAGCATGTCCCAAGAAAAAATTGCCTCCCAAGCTTATTTAGAAGTCGCCGCCGCCCACGGCGTCGAATATGTTTTCGGTCTGCCGGGAACCAGCGGCCAGGAATTCATCGGCACCATCGCCGATCAGGAAAAAATCCGTTTCATCCTGGCGATGCACGAGACCTGCGTGGTCTCCATGGCCGATGGCCACGCGCGCGTTACCGGCCGGCCGCAACTCGCGCAGGTGAGCACGTTACCTGGCTCGGCTAACTCGGTCGGCGCGCTTTACGACGCCTACCGCGACCGCTCGCCGGTTATCGTCACGTCGACCAATGTCGATACGCGCATCGACGGGCGCGACTCACACACCGAGGGGAAAAATCTCGTTGAGATGACCAAGCAGTTCACTAAATGGAGCGCCGAAGTTCACCGCGCCGACCGCATCCCGGAATATTTGAACCGCGCCTTCAAAGTCGCGTCGTCCGCCCCGACCGGACCGGTCTATCTCGCGTTGCCGAGCAATTTGCTCGGCGAGCCGATTTCCGCGGCGAATCCAGAAGCCGAACGCTCGCGAGTTTCGCCGCGGATCGCCGGCGATCCCGATGCATTTGCGGAAGCGGCCAAACTCCTCGCGCACGCGAAGCGGCCGTTGATCGTCGCCGGCAGCGGCATAGCAAAGTCCGGTGCGACTGAAGCATTGGTCAAGCTTGCCGAAATGGTTGCCGCGCCGGTCGTCATGGAACCGCGCTACTCTTTTCTCTCCTTTCCAACCACACACCCGCAGAGTTTTCAGATCGCCGAGCGCCAGCCATCCTTCGATCTGCCGGTGTGGGGTGAGCCGGACGTGATTCTCGCCATCGGCTGCCGTTTGATCCGTGAGTATCGCTACATCCCCGAGCCCGTCATTAAGCCGGCAACGAAGATCGTTCACATCGAAGAAGACCCCTGGGAGATCGGCAAAGTTTTCCCGGTCGACATCGGCATCGTCGCCGACGTTAAGAGCGCGCTGAAATCCTTACTCGAAGATTATCCAAAGGTTGCTCCGTCCACGGGTGTTAAATCCGAGCGGCTTGAATGCATCCGCAAGGCCAAAGACCAAGCCAACGCGGAGATTGATTCACGAGGGAGCAAAGGCTGGGACGCCACACCGATCAACGCAGCACGGCTCGCGCGCACGATGGACAGGCTCATCGAAAAAGACGCGTTGATCGTCAACGAAAGCCCGACCAGCAAAGATCTCTTGATATCGAACTTTCAGTTCTCGCCGGGGCGAGATTATTTCTCCAACTCGTCTGGCGGATACTTGGGCTGGGGTTTGGGTGCCGCGATCGGCGCCAAGTTAGCTTCGCCGAAACGCCGGGTCGTTGCCTGTCTGGGCGACGGCAGCACCATGTTTGGCCTCCAAGGTCTATGGACGCTGGCGAAGTATCGAATTCCGCTTGTGGTCATCGTATTTAACAACCGCGCTTACATGGCGGTGAAAAATCAATTTCGCGGATCAGAAGAAAGAATCAGAATCGCCGCCGAAATGGGTGCGGAAATTTCCGGGCCGGAAATCAACTTCGCGAGATTAGCGGAAACCTTCGGCATCTTCGGCGAACGAGTCGAGCATCCCGAAACCATCGAAGCCGCGCTCAAGCGCGCCCTAGAACAAAACGGCCCAGCATTAGTGGACGTCGTCATCAGTCAAAATACTCGGAAGGATTAGGCGCAAAGCGGCCAGCGCGGCACAGACGCAATCGAGTAAAGATAGTTTCCACCACGAAGAACACGAAGAGCACGAAGTTTCAGAAACATACTATTCTAATCCTTCATGATCTTCGTGGCGAGATGGAGTTTTCTCATTAATCTGTTAATTCAGGGCTCTGTATGGAGGTCATCATGGCACAAGATTCCAAGGTCGCGTTCGAGAAAACCGCGCTGGGCGCGCAGAACAAAGCTTACGACATCATCGCAAAGCTGGACCCCGAGTATTTTGAAAAGCTTAAAGGCATTTACGTCGATGGCACCTTCGGCCGCGAAGGCGCGCTGCCGCGAAAGACCAAAGAGCTGATCATGGTCGGCATTTGCTGCGCGCTCAACCGCCCGCGCGGCGTCAAACTGCACAGCGAACGAGCGCTGACCTTGGGCGCGGCACCGAGGGAAGTCTTGGAAGCCGTCGAAGTCGCCGCGATCCCCGGCGGCATGCCCGGTTTGTGGCTGGGCGTGGAAACCTTGGATGAGATTCTCAAGACCAAAGGACTCGAGTTTAAGTGATTACCAATGCTGCCGCCGAAACTCGGAATATCTCGCGCAAAGACGCAAAGGCCGCAAAGGTCGGAAAATATTCGAACGGCTTGAACGAAGAATGGTTCGACGGGCTCACCACGAGCGGAAAATCTGACCGGCAATCCTGAGCTTGCCGAAGGATTGAACGATTTGAACCATGAGTGAAGCGAATAACGGAGCACTCGCCGGCATCCGCGTTCTCGACTTGACACGCGTCCTCGCCGGTCCGTACTGCACGATGTTTCTCGGCGATCTCGGCGCCGAGGTCGTCAAAGTCGAGCAGCCCGGCGTCGGCGACGACACGCGCGGCTGGGGCCCGCCCTTCGCCGGCGGCGAGAGCGCCTACTTTCTCTGCACCAATCGCAACAAAAAAAGTCTCACCGTCGATCTCAAGTCACCCGACGGCATCGCCCTGGTGAAACAATTGGCGGAGCGCGCCGATGTCTTGATAGAGAATTTTCGCCCCGGCGCAATGGATCGATGGGGTCTTGGCGAACATGAATTACGCGCGAAAAATTCGAAATTGATCTATGCGTCGCTCTCAGGATTCGGCGCCGACGGGCCGATGGCCGACATTCCCGGCTACGATCTGATCGTTCAGGCGTGGGGCGGTTTGATGAGCATCACCGGCACCGATGAGAGCGGGCCACTCAAAGTCGGCGTCGCGATCATTGATCTCGTCGCCGGCTTGATGCTGGGGAAAGCGATCGTCGCCGCGCTTTATGCGCGGGAGAAAATCGGCGTCGGTCAAAAACTTGACACCTCGCTGCTCGAAGCCGAAGTCGCCACGCTGATCAACGCCGGCAGCAATTATTTAATCGGCGGCAAAGTTCCTGGCCGCTGGGGCAATGCGCATCCGACCATCGTGCCGTATCAGAGCTTTCAAACCGCCGACAGTTTTTTGGTGCTCGGCGCCGCCAGCGAGTCGATTTGGAAACGGCTCTGCCCAGCTCTCAATCGCGCCGATCTTACGGACGAGCCGCGCTTCGCCAAGAACGCCGATCGCGTGGGAAACCGCAAAGCGCTGATCGCTATTCTTTCTGACATTTTCAGGACGCGCACGACGGCCGACTGGGTAGCCGCATTAAATAACGCGGATGTTCCCTGCGCGCCGGTGCAAACCATCGATCAGGTTTTCGCCGCGCCGCAGGTTTTACACAGAAAGATGTTGGTCGAAGTCGATCATCCAACCGCCGGAACGGTGAAGCTCGCCGGCATTCCGGTAAAATTTTCCGCAACGCCGGCATCGGTGCGCTTGCCGCCGCCATTGCTCGGTGAGCACACTGACGATGTCTTGTCATCGTGGCTTGGCATGAAAACCGAAGAAATCGATCAATTAAAGAAAAAGAGCGTGATATGAAGGGGAAAACTTTTGAAGAGTTCCATGCCGGCGATCGTTATCAAACCGGCCGGCGGACGATCACCGAACACGATATTCTTACATTCGTAAACTTGGTCGGCCTCACCGAGCCGCTGTTCTTAGACATGGAGTTCATTCGCAAAGAGAGTTTGTACGGCGAGCGCATCGCGCCGGGAAGTCTGACCTTTGGCATGGCCGAGGGTCTGACGGTGCAGACTGGACTGATTCACGGCACCGGCATGGCGTTCGCTGGTCTCGACAAGATGCGTCTGTTCGGTCCGGTGAAAGTCAACGACACGATCGAAGTCGAGATCGAAGTGTTAGACAGCAAACCGGTGCCCGCGCGCGGCGGGGGCATCGTGCGCTACCGCCAATGGGTAAAAAACCAGCGCGGCGAAACCATCATGGAATACGATGTCGCACGGCTAATTCGCGGAAAAACCGTAAAGGGTGAAGTGTAATGGGGTGGGCGTGTCGGAAACCCCTGACCCCTTACCAATTACGATTTCACAGTAACGACGACCTGCAAGATTGGATAGGTAATAACAACGATGAGTGACGCACAGGTAAAATTTGGCATCCTCCTTCCCACCCGTGAGGCGATCATGTCGGGGCGAGCCGATCCGTCGAGTCTCTATCATATCGCCGAGCGTGCTGAGTCGTTAGGCTTTCACTCCGTTTGGGTCGGCGACAGTTTGACGGCACGGCCGCGTATCGATGCGCTCACGACCCTGGCGGCCGTCGGCGCGCGCACCCAGCGCGTGCGTTTGGGCACGGCGATATTTCTCGCCGCGCTGCGTAATCCGATCCTGCTCGCCTACCAACTCGCCAGCCTCGACTGGATGACCAGCGGCCGCGTCGATCTCGGCGTCGGCTACGGACGGCCAAAAGACCCGGCCTCGGAACACGAGTTCGAAATCTTGGGATTGAATCCCAGCGCGCGCATGAAGATGAGCGAAGAGCTCGTCCAAGTGATGCGCCGGCTCTGGCGCGAAAATGACGTTTCCCACGCGGGCAAGTTCACACGCTTCGATCATGTGACGATCGAACCGAAACCCATGCAACCGAGCGGGGTGCCGATCTGGTTGGCTTCGAATAACGTCGAGCCTGGATTGAAGCGCGTCGCCCGCTTCGCCGACGCCTGGATCAACAACATCAAAAGCCCTGAAGTCTACGGCGAGTGCTGGCAAAAAATTCACAGCTACGCTGCCGACGCCGGGCGCGATTCCAATTCAATTCATCCCGGCATTTACTTCACCTTGGCCGGCGGCGGCAAAGAGGCCATCGTCGAAGGCCAGCAATTTCTCGCGCAATATTACAACCGTTCCTACGAAGCCGTCGCCAACGCCATGCTCTGTGTCACGGGATCATGGGATGAAGTAATCGACTGGATAGAGAAATATGTCGAAGCCGGCGCGCGCACGGTCGTCCTGCGCTTCGCCGCCAACAACCAGCTTGCCACACTCGAAGCCTGCGCCGAAGCGCTCAACCGCCGTGGGTTACTGCAATGAAGCAAGCAACTACTTGAACGGTGCGCTATTGGTCATCAGGCTTTTGTGTGGATAACCCGTCACGTTCAGTTTGTTTTGTGCACCACGAAGAGCACCCTTCGACCGCGCTCAGGACAGGCTCCGGACACGTAGGTTTAGGATAATTATGACTCCGAACTTCGTGCTTGTAGCCTGTGGTGAGCTTAGTCGAACCATGTCCTTCGTGGTGAAAACGTTTTCACCGTAAACCCGCAAGAACCGAACGGCTTGAACGATTGGAACGTTTGGAACGGCGCGCAGCGCCAGAGTTTCAATCCGCAATCCGCAACACAACCTTGCCGAACTGCTGCGCGGTTTCGACACGACGTTGCGCCAACGCGGCGTCGCGCAGCGGGAAGATACTGTCGATAATCGGTTTGATCCGCGACACCGTGAGAAAGCTCAAGAGCTGGCGAAATTCTTCGCGGCTACCCAGCGTCGAACCATAAATTTTCAGTTGCTTGGAGAAAATCGCCGCGATGTCGTCGTTCGGTTGGCCGCCCGCTGTAGCGCCGCAGGTAACCAAACGCCCGCCGCAGCTTAGCGACGCGAGGCTTTGCCGCCACACTTCGCCGCCGACGCAGTCGACCACAACGTCGACTCCGCGATCTGCCGTCAGTTTTTTCACCACTCTAACGAATTCTTCTTTAAAGTGATTGATGCCATGGTCCGCGCCCAAGTCTCTAGCCCGCGCGAGTTTTTCATCGCTGCCTGAAGTGACGATGACCCGGGCGCCGATCTTTTTGGCGATTTGCAGCGTCGCGCTGGCCACGCCGCCGCCGATGCCGATGATCAGCATGCTTTCCCCCGGCTTGAGCTCGGCATTGGTGATCACCATGCGCCAGAGCGTGATGAAGACCAATGGAAGAGCCGCCGCTTCTTCGAATGAATATCCGGCTGGGATCGGAAAACAGTTGGCCGCAGTAATTTTCACGTACTCCGCGTAGGTACCTTCCAACCGCTCGCCGAGCACGCGCAAGCGGATGCACATGAAATCGCGATCGGTGAGACAGAACTCGCACTCGCCGCAGCCGGTGGGGGGGTAGAGACAAACCGCGTCGCCAACCTTGACGTTGGCAACTCGGTCACCGACTGTCGCGACCGTTCCCGCTCCGTCGGCGCCCAGGATATGTGGCATCCGCAGCGGCATGCCCGTCGCGCCCAGGCGGTTCCAGATATCGATGTGATTGATCGACGCTGCTTTCAGCTTGACGATGACTTCATTCGGCTCGGTAATCGTCGGCGCGTCCGCGTCCTCGTAGAAAAGTCGCTCGACACCGCCGTAATCATGCATTCGCACTGCCTTCAAAACCGTCACCTCCAGAGCAGCAACGGTGGTAACAAGGCGTACCGGCGTTGTCAAATAACGAAGCCGCGTCGCGTCGAGGAATTGTTTGGACTATGGGGCTAGATTCACAAAGATTGTCCTTGGCAGGGAACGAAGAGAGCAGCGGTATGTTTTTCAGGAGGTGGGGTGTCCCCATGATAGGGACACCCCGGGGGTAATATACGCAAACGTGAACTGAGGAGGAGCCCACGTCGCGCTCGGGAAACGCGGGATGGCCGGTGTTATGCCGGCGCAGAATTAACGCATTCTGTTCATCGAGTACTGCAATTTCTTCAGTTCGCTCTCCAAATACATGTCCTTGAGCTGATGACGGTCCATATGCGCCTCTAGCAATTCGGCCGGAAACATCTTCGCTCCGCAACGGTGGCATACCGCCGCCTGATAGGTTACGTTCTCGTGCTGGATTTCGTAGGTCTCAGTGGTGACTGTAGCTTCCATATTGTCCCTCGCTGTCGTTAAATTGCCGCCCGCTTCATGGTCAGTCAGCAATTGACATGCCAATTTGAGGGAGCTTTTGAAGATTGCCCAACTTGTTGATATTCCATCTAATGGCTGGTGCCATCGAATGGGTGAGTGGCGCGGCGAACAAAGCCGGCATACGCCTTTGTTCAGTTCTTACATTTTTGTTCTCAAAGCGATCTGGACCACATTTATGACGGGCAACGCTCCTGCAGAGACCGCCAACCTCACCTTCACCGAACCAAGAGCCGGGCAATTCACTATCGGTGTCGTCGGCTTGAACAACCCACGAGCGCTCAACGCCCTAACGCTGGCGATGTTCGAAGCGCTGGAGCGCAAGCTGCTAGAATGGCGGCAGCGGCCTGATATTGCTTGTATCGTCCTCCAAGCCGAGTCGGAAAAAGCCTTTTGCGCCGGCGGCGATGTCAAAGCCTTGGCCACCGCTCTGCAAAATAGCTCGTCGCTCCAAGTGGCGGCGGAATTTTTTTCCCACGAATACTTCGTCGACTACCTGGTTCACGTCTATCCCAAGCCGATCCTCTGCTGGGCCGATGGCATCACCATGGGCGGCGGCATCGGCATCATGAACGGTGCGTCCTGCCGCATCGTGACTGAACGCACCATGATGGCGATGCCGGAGATCGCCATTGGTTTTTTTCCCGACGTCGGCGGGAGCTATTTTTTGAATCGCATGCCGGAAGGCTGCGGCCTATTCCTCGGCCTGACTTCTGCGCGCTTCAACGGCTACGATGCCATTGCCATCGGCATGGCGGACCTGCTCATCCGTGCCGAGAAAAAAGCCGCCGTACTCACCGGCTTGTCCGACCTCGACTGGACTTCGGATGGCACGAAAAACCAGCGAACACTTGACGACTATCTCGGCAAATTTGCCGACCACACCGACATGTGTGATTCAGCAGTGATGAAACGGCAAGAAGCGGTCAAAAAACTGATGCGGCAATCGGACATCCACGCTATTGACCGGGCGCTGTGCGCGTGGACGGGCGACGACGAGTGGATTAAGAATGCCATTCATGGCTACTCCGCTGGCTCACCAACCTCGGCTCGATTGATCTTAGAGCAGCTTAGCGGCGCCAAAAATCTTTCATTAAAAGAAGTCTTTCTGCGCGAGTGGGACATGTCGCTTAACTTCTGCGCCCAATCGGATTTCCGCGAAGGCGTGCGGGCACGCTTGATCGATAAAGATCAGAATCCCCGATGGAACCCACCAACCTTGGCGCAAGTTTCCGAAACAGCAATCAAAAGTTTTTTTTCCAAGCAGCATGGGCAAGGCCAGCAGCTCGCGCAAAAGTTCGCGGCCCACGGCTTGAGCTGAAGACTGATAGCGTAACCCCTGTCATAATCACTTTGCTACAACAGACTGATAGCGTAACGCTTGACAGTAAGAATCCTTCGCGAGATGTATGAGAAGACAATGAGTACAAACCTGCCGATCGATGTCGAATTTCCCGTGATGCGCTACGACATCACCATGCCGCTCCTCGAAGGGCGGGTGCCCATCGATGGCGTCGCGCTCAAACCGGTGAAGTCATCGTCGATGATCAACAAAGAGAATCCCAAGCTCAAGGCCGGCGACTTCGGCCTGATGGATCTAAACATCGGCTATTTTCTGCCGGCCATCGAAGCCGGCTGGGAGATCATCGGTCTGCCGGTTTTTTCTAAGCGCAAACCGGTTTTTCAACTGATCTTCTGTCACGCCGATTCTGCAATCCGCGCGTCAAAGAACTTGGCAGGCAAGCGCATCGGTTCGCGCACCTACCGAACCGCACTCACCGTTTGGGCGAGAGGGTTATTGAAGGAACGCTATGGCGTCGACTTCGCCAAGGTGCAATGGGTGCTGCAAGCGAAAGAAGTCTTTCCCGTACACGACCAAAACGTCAAAATCGAATATGTCGACGAAAGCAAGAACATGTCGCAGCGGTTGATCGCCGGCGAACTCGATGCAATCATCACCGACATCTCTGACACCACGATGTTCGAGCATCTGGAAAACCATCCGCAGATCAAGCGTCTCTTTCCCGATTATTTAAATGAAGATCAAAAACTCTATCGCGAAACCGGCATCTTCACCCCAGTGCACATGATCGTCATGAGCCGAAAACTCGACCGCGAGCATCCGGAGCTCGCGGCGAAATTCTACGCCGCCTTCGAAAAGGCCAAAGCGATCGCCTGCGACGATATCTTGAGTGATCGTGGCGGTTTCTCCGTCGTTTATCTCCGCGAAAGAATGAAAGAGCAGGTGGCGGCCTGGGGCGATCCGTGGAAATATGGCATCAAAGCGAACCGGCCGACCATCGACGCCTTTATCAAATACAACGTCGAGCAAGGCATGATTCGATCTCAGCCAAGTTACGCCGACATATTCACCGCTGGAACTCTCGATACTTGATTGATTTTGAACCGCTTGAACGTTTGATTCGATTGAACCTTGAACTTTTGAACCTTTGAACGAACCGACGAGGAGCGCTCGATGCTGTCGAAAGAAGACAATGAATTAATCACCCAAACCAACCCGGGCACGCCGGCGGGAAATCTCATGCGGCGCTACTGGATCCCTGCGCTATTGTCGGAAGAAATTCCCGCGCCCGACTGCGCGCCGGTGCAGGTGAAGATGCTCGGCGAAGAATTAGTCGCCTTCCGTGACACTCAAGGCCGTATCGGCCTCATCGGCGAGCACTGCGCCCACCGCGGCACATCATTATTCTTTGGCCGCAACGAAGAGTGCGGCCTGCGCTGCGTCTATCACGGCTGGAAGTACGACGTGGACGGCAATGTCTTAGATACACCGGCCGAGCCTGGCGGCAGCGACTTCGGCAAGAAGCTGCATCACACCGCCTATCCAACTCACGAAGCCAACGGCGTCATCTACGCCTACCTTGGCCCGCGCCAAAAGCTGCCGCTGTTTCCTAATTACGAATGGACCCAAGTACCCTTGGAGTTTACCTACGTGACCAAGTGCCTGCTTGAGTGCAATTATTTGCAGGGCCTCGAAGGCGAGTGCGACTCGTCGCATCTTTCATTTTTGCACCGCGCCTTTAACCGTGACGGCAACCAGCCGCTTTACCAAGCCGACTCGTCGCCGGTCTATGATACCGAGGACACCGACTTTGGCGTGCGCCTGATCGCCACGCGGCAAGCACCAGACAAACAACAATACGTGCGCCTTTCGAGCTTCGTCATGCCGGTCTACGGCTGCGTGCCCGCGGGACGGGGCGCCGGCGAGCTTGACGGCTATGAAATTCATACCTATGTTCCCGCCGACGACACCCATTGCTGGCGCTATGACATGGGCTTTCACCGCAGCCGCGCGGTGCGCGAAGACGAAGTGCACCGGCGCAAACAGATCAATCCCGACTACACGCGGATTCGCAACGCGCGCAATAATTATCTGCAAGACCGCCAAGTGCAAAAAACTCAAACCTTCACCGGCATCCAAGACTTTCTCAACCACGATGCTTGCGCTACCGAGAGCATGGGCGCGATCTTCGACCGCAGCAAGGAACACCTCGGCGTCAGCGACAAGGCGGTCATCGCCGTGCGCAAATTTCTGCTCGCCACGGTAAAGGAGTTGCAGCAAGGCAAGGAGCCGCCACACGTCGTCTACGACGCCGAGCATAACTGGTTTCCCCATGTCGACTGCTTCGCCTATCTGCTGCCCGAGCGAGTGACTTGGCAGCAGCATTTCGATTATTTGACGGAAGCGGCGCAAAAGGAAAACCCGGCGAGCTTCGCCGCGCAGCGGAAAGCCGCGTCGTAAAACGCTATCGATTTCACACTACAAATGAGATTCTTCTCATCACGTCTAATCGTCATTCCCGCTCTCGCGTCCTCGCGGAAGCGGGGATCACGCCTACTCGACCGTAATGACGGTCTGAGCCGTTGAGTAACTAATTTAAGAACGGATCACGGGTGCGCCATGAATAAGAAAACGAACAACAAGAAAACACATGCGTCGCGCGGCGCCATCAAGCTCGCCGAAGAAGAACTCAGGATCGCGTGCAAAATTCTGGAATGGGAGATCGGCGACATTTGGGGCCACGTCGGTGTACGGCTGCCGGAGAACAAAGGCATCGCGGTGCAATTGTTTCGCCGCGCCGAAGAAAGTAAGAAAGACTGGCTCGTCCACTTTGACTATTCGCTCAACAAGCTTGCCGGCGTCGGCACCATTCCGCGCGAGTCGGTGATTTACACCGAGATCTTCAAGGCGCGGCCGGACGTCAACGCCGCGGTTCATTGCCACGCGTCGATGTGCGTCGCCATGAGTCTCGCCGACAAACCGGTCTCTTGCGTGCATGTGCAATCGGGCCGCTTCGGCCGCGGTGTGCCGATCTATCCGCGGCCGATTTATATTCTGGACGAATCCGAAGGGGCGGATCTCGCTCGTACCCTTGGCGACGCCAATGGCATGATGATCAAAGGCCACGGTATCGTTACCGTGGGCAAGTCTATTGACGAAGCTTGCATAAACGCGCTGTACATGGAGCGCACCTCCAAGATCATGGCCATGGCACAACTGTTCGGTTTCAAAAGCGTGCCGGATGATTTCATCGAGCAACTGTCGAGTAGCAAAGAGAAGCTGCTCTCCCGGGGAAAAAGGTTGCCCCACTCCGCCGAGTGGAACTACTACGCCGACATGATCAAGCAAAGAAAAGTTTGGACGCGGGGATGGGCTTAGGCAGTTTCGAGTTTCTGGTTCTTGTGGTTTGGAGGAAACCCGTATGATAAGCAAGTGGCTCTGTGTTCTTTTTTTTCTCGCGGTCTTGCCAACGCGCTCGTTGGCCCAGGAAACCAACCTCGTTGCCTACGCGGGCTTCGCCGGTTTTCAGGCGCCGGTGTGGGCACCGAAAGATTTCGGTTTGTTCACCAAATACGGCTTCAGTGGCGACGTGGTTTTTCTTTCCGGCTCGGTGCGCCAGCTTCAGGCGCTGCTCGGCAACAGCATCCAACTCGCTCAAGTCGACGCCGCCACCGCCGTCAATGCGATCAATCAAGGCGCGGACTTGGTCATGATCTCGGGCACGCTGAATTCATTTCCTTACAGCTTCATCACCCACAAGGACATTCGCAAGCCCGAAGATTTAGCCGGCAAGAAGATCGGCATTCTCGCCGTCGGCGGCGCGACGGAAACCGCGACCTTGCTCGCGCTCAAAGCGTGGAACGTGCCGCGCCAGTCGGTGACGATCTTCCCAGCCGGCGATTCAGCGGCGCGCATCATCTCGCTCACCGCCAAGGCGATCGACGGCACCATGTTGTCCTATCCCGATATCAACGAAGCGCTGCGCCTGGGCATGCACGAGTTCGCCAAGATGAGCGATGTCAAAGGCTCGTCGTTTCCGATGAACGTCATGGTGGCGCGCCGTTCCTTCGTCGAGAAAAACCGCGACGCGATCAAGCGTTTTCAGCAGGCCTATGCCGAGGGCGTCTATCAGTTTATGAATAGCAAGGAAAAAGGCGTGGCGGTTCTTTCCAAGTGGCTCAGGTTCAAAAATCCCAAAGCGATCGAGGATACCTACAACTATTTCGGCAAAAGTTTCTCCTTCCCTACTCGGGTGTCCCATGAGGGCTTGCGCAACACCTTGGAGATCATCGCGCAACGCACCCCGACCGTCAAAGTCGACATGAATATCGGCCGATATCTCGACGAAAGTATTCTCGACGAGCTGGAACGTGAAGGATTTTTCAAACGGCTCGCTGGAAAATAGCGGACGGAATGACTGATTTTCCCTGCATCGATCGCCCAGCCCGACGTGTCAATTTTATCCCTGTGGACAAACGATAGTGATCGCCATTTGACATAGCCGGCAGCGCTGGATAAAAGCCGAATAACGTTCCCGGTCGACGAGAGTGGCGAAAGGAAGTTGCCCCATGCGAAAGATTTCAGCTCTACTGGTGGGATGTTTACTGCTGGTAAACGGCAGCACCGCGTTCGGTCAGTCGGCACAAACCGTAGCCGCGGCAAAAAAAGAAGGCGGCAAGATCATCTTGTACACCTCGATGGAAACCTTCACCGCCGACGCGCTCAAGAAAGCCTTTGAAGCGAAGACCGGCGTGCAGATGGAATATTGGCGCGGCGGCTCTACCGAAGTCATGGACCGCGTGCTGAGCGAACATCGTGTCGGCAAACCGCTCTTCGACGTGGTCGCCACCACCGGCGATCACATGCAGGTGATGTTCAAAGAAGGCGCCTTCACCAAATACCAATCGCCGTCACTCAAGGGCTTCGCCAAAGACGCCATCGACCCCAATCTTGGCGCGCGCTATCGCAACGTCCTCTACGGCGTCATCTTCAACAAAGCCGGCATCAAAGCCTCGGACGCGCCCAAGACGCTGGAAGACGTTGTCAAACCGGAATATCGCGGCAAGCTGGTCATGCCGCATCCGGTCAACCACACGCTAACAATCCAATGGCTTGGCAGTCTCGACAAGATTATGCCGAAGGCGCGCGCGGAAAAGTTCATTCACGATCTCGCTGCCAGCAAGCCGATTTTCGCCGAATCGATCGTCCCGGCGGCCGACAAAGTCGGTACCGGCGAGGCGCCCATCGGCATCACTTTTGTCCGCTTCGTGCTCACTTACAATAAGCAAGGCGCGAGTCTCGATTATGTCCGCGACTACAACATGCTCGGCGACGGCCAATATATCAGCCTCGCCGCCAAAGCGCCCAGACCGAATGCGGGCAAAGCATTCATTGATTTTTTCCTTGAAGAAGAAAGCATGAAGATCCAGGCCGACACCGGCGAGTTCGTCAATCGCCGCGGTGTTTATCCGCCGCTCCAGGACGCCGATAAAATAAAATTCGTGCAGATGTACCAGTTCGGCAAGGAAGACTACGAAAAGAAGAAGAAGGAATATCAGAAAATCTTCTTGCAGTAGCTCCGACAAACAATTCAGAAAGGGGACATCTCACCACGAAGGGCACAAAGATCACAAAGTTTAGACAGGAAGAAATTAAATTTTTTTCGAACTTCGTGTCCTTCGTGCTTTCGTGGTGAGATAGAATTTTCCGTTAGCCGGACATTATAGGGACACGATAGGAGAGACACACAATGGCAGAATTCATCATCGACGCCGATGGCCACATCATGGAAGATCACAAAGACATCTTCGCCCACATCAAAGGCAACTTCGCAGAAATGAACTGGCACTCGACTTGGCCTATGTTCGACGCCGATGGCTGGCAACGCGGCCTGGCGCGCAAGGGCAAACGCGAAGATCCCGATGCGGAACGCTGGATCAATTTTCAGAATGAACATGGCATCGACATGGCCGTGCTCTATCCGACGTCGGCGCTGGCATTGGGAATGATCCAACTGCCGGCTTGGGCCTCGGCACTCGCGCAAGGATACAACGACTGGCTCCATGATCGCTTCATCACTCAATCGCCGCGCCTCAAAGGCGTCGCCCTGCTCGCGCCTCAAGATCCCAAAGCGGCCGCCGCCGAGCTGCGCCGCTGCGTCAAAGACCTTGGCTTTGTCGCCGGCCTGTTGCCGTCGGCGACCAATAACCGCACGCCGCTCTACGGCTCGCCAACCTTCCATGAAATCTATGACGAAGCACAGCGCCTCGATGTGCCGCTGACGATCCACGGCGGCGTCAGCCAAAATCTCGGCCTCGACCGCCTTTGCAGCTTTCTCGAAGCGCATATGCTCGAGCACCCGGTGGGGTTGTTTCTCCACATCACCAACATGATGTTCCAAGGCGTGTTTCAAGCATTTCCCAAGCTGCGCGTCGCCTACTTGGAAGCCGGCGCCGGCTGGGTGCCGTTCATGATGGACCGCATGGAAGAGGACTACGAAAAATTCGCCGCGCGCTTGGCGCCGCATTTAAAGCATCCACCCAGCCACTTTTTCAAGTCGGGAAACATCTTCGTGACCATGGAAGTCGAAGAGCGCACCGCGCCCTACATCGCCGACCTAGTCCATCCCGACGTGATCATGTGGGCCTCCGACTTCCCGCACGAGCGCGAACGCGACCAATTCGGCGGCGACCTACCTCACCTAAAAGCCCGCAAAGACTTGACCGACGAGTTCAAGCGCAAAATGCTCTGCGACAACCCGGTGCGCTTCTACCGTTTCAACGAAGGCGACATCGCCGCGGCGCGGCAGGCGAAGGGAAGTTGAGCATAAATTCTACGCTCAATAATCACTGCTTAGGAGCAGCAACTTGAGTCTCGAGCTTATAGCTAACGAGCTGTTCCTCGCGATAATAAGCATTCACGCTTTCGTATGAGATGGTCTTCACGAACCATCGGGTTTCTGGGGAGTACCAGTACTCCCCTATTAATCTTCCGGTTCTTGACGCGTAGAATTCAAGCTTCACGGCCTTAAAAGTACCCGCGGGTACCTTCACTACTTCTGAACCAGCAACGAACCTCACGCGTTGTACTGCACGAGTTTTCTTCGATTCTAGATCTTCGATGCTGTAAACAGCTGTCCACTGCTTTCCGGCAACGAGAGGCCACGCGAAGAGATTGCTGGACCTATCAAAGTGGCTCATGATGGCCCCGTTCTCTCTTGTTTCTAGAATTCCCATATCCTCCATGCTGCGAACCGTTTCTTCGCTGCCGTCTCGTAGCAAAAAGGCAGGCCCATGTGCCGTCAAAGCTGTACCGACAATCTCGTCGATGCGCTCCGACATTTTGTTAGACTCATTCACGTCGTACTTCCATCTGAATCCAACTAGCCACTCCGGTTTGCCAACGCTAAATTCGTCCGTTGCGCGCAATTTTTCAGTTATGGACTTTTCCAGCTCTGTTTCGAAATCTGAGAATGACTGACCAAAGCTCTTCTCAAATTCACCCGTTTTTAGATACTCGACGGCTGCTGCTAACCCACTTGTCTCGATCAATCGTTTTACCGCCACAAAAGCCAAAGTGTATGTACGGACAAATCCTCCTGGTTCTTCTAGCCGCGATTTCCAACTCTTATGATCGAGGAAAACTGATCGATCGAATTGGCCACCATGCCTCAATTCTCGCCACGCTCGTTGGGTTGTCAAACCCAAACTACGCCATTTTAACGAATCCAAGATTTTAGAAGCCGCCCATTCCGCGAAACCTTCTCTAAACCATATAGGTGCCTTTACCTTGTTACCGGCGAGTGAATTGTGGACAACATGACCAAACTCATGAGCCAATTCACCGATTCTCAAGTCCCAACGAGTACCCCCTGCCGATCCCAAGTTGATATGTATTGAATTTCCCTTAGTAACCGCCGCCGTATTCGCAACTTCATGTACTTCAGCATTTGCGTTGCCCCAGTATGCGAACGCTTCTGTATTTTCGTAGAGCCACAAAGATAGAGAGTCAATCGTCGGAAGACCCGAATCAGCAGCGGCAGTCATTACCGCCGCGATTGCTTTTTCCACGCTATTGACGCTACCAGGTGCCGATGGTCGATAATCTTCAGCTTTCGCTATTTTGATTACTTTTGGCGGTACCGGCGTACACCCGACAAAGAGGAACACCAGCAAAAAGAGAGCGAGTTGGCGGACTCTAACTAGCATCGAAAGGCATCACTCTCTCTTTGCCTGGTCTCGAAAGCTGCAGACGACCTGGCTCATAGCTCGGATATTATAAGGTCCGGCTGGGATTTACCCAAGCCGTGCCTCTTTAACAGCTAAGCTGCGCGAATAGCCGATAATTCGCGTGGCTACCGCCCCATCAGCTTCTGCACAAACCCTTCCTCTTCGAGTTTTTTGAGAAACCGGTCGCTGATAAACTTTTTCGCGTCGACCTTGGCTGCCTGCGGATCGGTCTCCGCGAGGGTATCCACCACGGCCTGCATCGCCACTAGAGACGGATAAGGGATGTCGGGGATGCGCGCCTTATTGTATTCGTAAGCCTCTTTCAGCAACTCCAGGTCGTTCACTTTGCTGAACTGTGAGAGAGCCTTCACGGTGTATTCTGGCTCGGTTTTAAAGATCTTGATCGCCTCGAGATAGGCACGGAGGAAATTCAACATCCTCGGCTCATTTTTTTGCATCATTTGAGTACTGCCGCACATCCCCGTATTGAAGTACGGAATGTTGAGCGCACCGGCGTCCGCGAGAATATTGAAATTGAATTTCTTCGCTTCGGCGCCGAAGGGTGCGTTGAAGATCGACCCGTCGATAACGCCGGACTTAAGCGCCACCAGCCGCTGGGTTTCATTGCCGATCTGGAGAATCGATACATCCTTGGGATCGACGCCGATTTTCTTAAGCAGGACTTTCGTGCTGAAGTCGGACGACGAACCAAACCGGCTGATGCCCAATCGTTTACCTCTTAGATCAGCGGGCTTTTTGACATCCTGGCGCGTTACCAATTGGTAGCCCATTTTGTCATCGGTCATAGCGACATACACGACATCCGCGCCTTTCAGGTTGGCGATAACGCCGGGAGGGCCGGTCAACTGGGCCAAGTCGATATCCCCGGAAACCAGCGCTTGAATCGATACCGAGCCGCCTGGAACGTAAACCAGTACCGACGATAGACCGTACTTGGCGTACAGCCCCCGCTTCTCCGCAATCCACACCAGGAGCGCATGGGGATTGACCGAGCTATAGGCAATCCGAATCGGCTCGGCAGCCCGAGCGGGAACATCGACAACAAAAGACCCGACGAAACAGAGGACAAACAATACGATGCTGCGGACAAATCGTGCCATAAAAATTTCCCCAATGGTTTTTTCTCAAAGCGCAAACAAAGCCTTTGCGTTCTTGTAAAGAATCTTCTCCTTCGCCTCATTCGACTTCTAGTCCCGCGCCAAGGCTGGTGTCAATGACGGGAGAGGCCAATTGGAGTGATGGAGTATGGGAGTAATGGGTTTCCGATTAACGCAGGACTTGGGACGAATTTCGAAATCCGAATTCCGTTCATCCAACGCTGCATCACTCCGGTACTCCATTACTCCAACTATCCCCTGACGTACGCCGCCAGCGCATCATGCCAATCGCGCATCGGCGGCAAGCCAAGCTGTTCCGACATCAAGCAACGCAGCGGCGTGTAGCGCGGCCGGATAGCAATCCGTTTCATGTCGCGCTCGTGAGTGATCTCAATCAGTGGGTCGATCTCGGCGCGCGTGAGTCCGAGCGCGCGGCCCGCTTCGATGGCAAATTCGTAATAAGAGCACACGCCGTCGTTGACGACGTGATAAGTGCCGTAGCGGCCCCTCGAGCGAATCGTCATCACCCGGTCGATCAGATCGGCGACATAAGTCGTGCTCGACCAGATGTCGTCGATGGCACGCACTTGCTTGCCGGCCCGCAAATCGTCGTGCACGACACAGAGAAAACTATTCTTGCCACTGCCGTACACCCAAGAAGTGCGCACGATGTAACTGCGCGCGCAGGCAGCGCGCACCGCTACTTCGCCGGCAACTTTCGTCCGGCCGTAATTGTTAACCGGCTGTGGCTGATCCTCGTTCGTGTAAGGCGCTCGTCCAACCGCTTCGCCGTCAAACGCGTACTGCGTGCTGAAGTGAACGATTTCGGCGCCGGCCATTTGCGCCGCTTCAGCCAAGAAACCCGCACCGTCGATGTTGACCGCCTGGGCTTTGGCGGGATCTTGCTCCGATTCGTCGACTTGGATCACCGCGCAATTCACGATCAATACCGGCTTTGCGTCCGCCACACGGCGATGAACTGCCGGGCCATCGGTGATATCGAGATCGCCATGCTTCAACGTCAGCACTTCATGTTCACCCGCCAAACGCCGAGCCAAATGGCTGCCCACCAGCCCCGCCGCACCGGTAATAAGAACTTTCATGGCTCTGACTGTAAATCGAGTCGAAAGCGGCATCAAGCGAAAGTGTGACGACAGACTATCGCCCGAGCGAACATCCCATTCCACCACGAAGATCACGAATCACACGAAGGATTCGGAAATTAAAATTCCGCACTCCGTGCTCTTCGTGTCCTTCGTGGTGACAATTGTCTTCCGTCACAGAGAGAAACGTGAAAAGAAATTCCACATTTCCCGATTGGCGTCGATGATATCGGTTGACGGAACGAGGATGCGCTCCATCACCTTGTGCTTGCCGCCGGGCCAGACATGGCCGGCGCCGGTGAGTTTCCACAAAATCACTTCGGCACCGTCGCGGCATTTGTCAATAAACGGAGCATTTCGTGTACGGGGTATTAACCCCGCACGCGACCAAAGGGGATGCTCGCCCCCTTTGGATTCCCCATCAATAGGGTGCCCGCAGCAAGCTGCGGGGAATTATTAGATTCAATTAACATATTTCGTAGCCTGATGGCCGCGCCCGTCACGGTCACTGTGCCGCTCGATGATCGTTGGCTCCAGGGCGCAGCCATTGTGCCGCACCCACTTGGCGATCACATCATCGATGTTGGGATGAAACACTTGGCTCTTCGTTAGCGGAAACGGCGGACCCAGCCCGCCGATGTAAAGCGCGCGCGGATCGTCGACGCTATGAATGTGCATGACGGGAATCGCCCGCGTTGAATTGATCGTTGGCAACACAATGCCGCCCGCCACCGGCGCTACGGCGGCGATCAAATCGCTCGTCGCCGCCGCCAGCCGGTGCGCCATCATGCCGCCGTTCGACAACCCGGTGGCGTAAACGCGGCGCCGATCGATGGGCAACTTGATTGCCAACTCCGCGATCAGCGCGCGGACAAACCCGACGTCGTCTATATTGTTAATCGCTGCATAGGCGCAGCAAGCGCCGGCATTTTATGTCAGCAACCGTTTGTCGAAGCGGCCCGTACCGTTGGGATACACCGCGATGAAAGTTTCACGGTCGGCGAGACGATCCATTAAGGAATATTCTTGTTCGTTGGCGCCACGCCCGCCGCCGCCATGAAAGTTGAGCACCACCGGCACCGCGGTTTTCTCCAGCGCGCGGAGGGGCACGTGCACGATGGCCTTGCGTTCGCGCCCGCCATGCTTAAGGGCGATCGTGTGATCGCCCGGACCAAGCGGCGCAGCTTGGGCGTGACTATTCGCTGACGTGAGCGCCGCCGCGATAAGAAAAAATAACCGCACAATTGCCTGTGTTCGTACCGCCATGATGATTTTCGGCTCTGTTGAACTAAAAACAAACGGGGGGCGGTTGCCCCCCGTTTGTGCCGATTGGATACAGAATCTCGTTCCTAATACTCCGGCCGACGTCTGAGTTCTTCGAGTTCGCGCCGCTGGCGCAATACCTCTTGTTCGTTCTGGTAAATCTGGCGGTCCTGCTCGTACGACTGGTTCTCCCGTCCCTGCAACTGGTCGCCGATCAGAGCGCCGGCACCCAAACCTAGCGCCCCGCCAATTGCGGCGCCCATCGCTGGATGACGCACGGCCGAGCCGATCAGTCCGCCGACGCTCGCCCCGCCCAATGCACCGATTCCTGCGCCTTTTTCCCGGCTGGTCAGATTACCTCCGGCGCAACCCGTGAAAAACATGGCCATCACTGCCGCGCTCACAACGATTCCTGAAACATTTCTTTTCACCTGCGAAAAAATGTTCATGGTTTTCGGTCTCCTTGTCTCATTAGACGCACGGGGCCGGCGATTGTTTATGAATAAAAATATGAATTTGAATCTTATAATTCCCCGCAGCTCACTGCGGGCACCATTTAAATGGGGAATTCAAAGGGGGCGAGCATCCCCTTTGCAGTCCTTAAATAAGCGGCGGGCTAAAATCCCCGCCCGCAAAGTGGCTTCGTATAATGTTCAGCGCATGCGCTGGATCGTCGCGATGCGGTCATCCAGCGCCGGGTGTGTGGAAAGAAATCCGCCGCCACCGCCATCGCCGGAGCTGCGGCGAATCCAGTTGAGCGCATCGAGCATGGTGCCTTTGTTGTAACCGGCACGACTGAGGATTTCGACACCGTGCTTGTCCGCGGCGTACTCTTCGCTCCGGCCATAACTGCGCGCCACCAACTCACCGGCGATCGGCGCCACCGCGCCGGCGCCCGGGAAAAGCTGTTGGAGGCCGGCCGCCAGAATATTGAGCCCGGCACCGAGCACTTGCGCCTTGGCGACATGTCCGAGGTCCTGATGGGCAACTTCGTGAGCCAATACGCCGCGCAATTGATCGTCGCTGGCGCGGCGCAACAATCCGATGGTGACGTAGAACTCGCAGTTGCCGGCGTTGGCCGCGTTAATTTCGCTTTGATTGATGATGCCGACGCGCGCCTGCTCGGCACGGCAAGGACGATCCATCGCTTGTAATAGCGGCACCATCACCCGGCGCAAACGCTCGCCATCGGGTGAATCGCCGCGCCGCCCAGATGAACCGGATGAATAACTAGGTGGCGGCGCGGGATATTGCTCACGCGGCGCGCGCCGGCTCGGCGCGGGAGCGACGGCCACACAGGCGGACAATGTCAAGCTGATAATAATTAATGGAGCAAACGCGGTCGCGAGCTTTCCCCGCCGCAATTTTAATTTTCGCCAAACTCTAAACCCGTTTGACCGACGTTTCATTTAATTACCCATTGGCGAATACTACGAAGCCGGCCGCGCTGAATCGATCGCCGTCGACTGCGGGCCTCGTTTGTCTTCGATCAAATCCAAGTAAACGCTGCCGAAAACTATTTTGCTGCTGAGCTTGATCGGCAAGCGCCGTTGGTCCGCCGAGATCCAGATCACCGCGTCGTTCAAGCGACCGGCATAACCGTTCTTCGTCGTGTTTTGAATTCGCGGAATGATGCGATACGCCTCGACGAACTTGCCGGACGCCAGCTCGACCGGCTCCTTCTTTTCGATAAACAGCTCGAGCAAATAACGGTAACGCCCGCCGAACAGTTTGAAGTAAAGCCGGTCGCCGACTTTGAAATCCGTGCTGCGGGCGAGATAGATCGCGGTGATCGGATCGAGGGTATTGTCGGAGTCAAACTGATAGATCTTGGTCCGCTTGCCGTTCTGTTGGCGATTCACCGCCCAGCGCTTGGCGCCGTGATCGTACTTGGCGTCGGTATCGATCACCCGAGAATTTTCCCGCTGGCTAAAATTGAAATGGGCCGGCGCCAGCGCCTTAGCGTCGAACGTCGATGTGATCGTGTCACGCATTTTCCAGATCAGGTCGAGGGCTCGCGAAGTTTTGGCTTCGACCCGCACTTGGTACACCTTCTTGCCGTCAACTAGCGCCGGTGTCGTGTGGATCTCCGCGGTCGCCACGGAGAACATGCCGTTCCAACTAGCGCGGTAAACTTCCTTTTCGCCCGCGTCGAAGGGAAAATGCTGCGGCTGATATACCGGCACCGCATCGAGCTTGATCATCGGCTGGGCGGCCGCCTGTGCCGCAAAAACCGCCCGCGGCGCCAAGACCACCCATAGGATCACTACGAAGAAAAGCCTGCTGCTATTCATGTCACATTAGACGTCCGAGACGCATAAAGGTTTATGGTTTTTTAAGACAAATTTAGCTTGCAAATACCGAGTAGCTTGCGCTGTCTTGGGAATCTAAATCCGGCGCTGTGCTAGTCAGCCTTGACGGTATAACTCTGCCATTTAATTGCACTAGTTCTCAGTATTAGCTATTATCCAGCGAGTTTTGAAGGAGCACAATGGTTTTTCCAAGAGCTTGGCTGAAGCAATCCCTGGTTTTTCTTCTGGCGGCGGTTCTCTCGTTCACCTTTCTGCCCGCAACCGGAGCCCAGGAAACTAGCCAAACGCCGGCGCCATCGGCCTTGCCGTCCGCCGAAGCGCTTAAGTCCTGCATGAGCAGCCGCAACGGCGCCGCGTGCATGGACAATTTATTTCGCGAGGCGCTTAAAAAACATTCGACGCTGGAGGCTTTGCAGCTCATCCAACGTCTCGGTGACGATGATTCCGACATCAGGCGCGACTGTCATCCGATCGTCCACGCCATCGGCCGCGAAACCTATCGCGTCAAAGGAAATATTCACAACTCGTTCAGCGCCTGTGATCAGACCTGCCACTCCGGCTGTTACCATGGCTCGGTGGAACGGTTTCTGCGCGGCGAAAACATTTACGCCGAAGTTAACAGGCATCCAGGCACCACCGAGCTCAAACAAAAAGCCGCCAGCGCCTGCGACCCGAAGGTCGCCGTGCGCTTCCGCTTTCAGTGCCTGCATGGATTGGGCCACGCGCTGTTATTTTTTTCCGCTTACAAGTTGCAGCCATCCCTCGAAATCTGCGACGTCTTGCCCGAAGAATGGGGTCGGGCGTCGTGCTACGGTGGCGTGTTCATGGAAAACGTCTTCAACGCGACGCCGGAAAGCCGCGACTTGAGCCCCACCGACTATCACTATCCATGCAACAAACTGGATGAGAAATACCGCGCCGAATGCTACGTCATGCAGACCTCGCGCATGACCGAAATGGGCCTCAGCACCGAAAGGGTTTTTCAAGAATGCGCCCAGGCCGGCGAGTTCCAGCTTCGCTGCGCGATCTCCATCGGCCGCGACCTCTCGAACGATGTCCGCCTCGGCCACAGCCGTGCCATCGCGGAAAAGTGCGAGGTCGTCAGCGGCGAACCACGCCTCGCCTGCATGCGCGGAGTGGTCTACGCGCTGATCGATAACACTTGGGATGGCCGCTACGCCCTGCCCTTTTGCGCCGCCCTGAGCCAAGAGAGCGATCAATCGACTTGCTACCGTGAGAGCGTTGATTATCTTAAGGACACCTTCGAAACGACGTCCGGGGAGATCGCCAAGGACTGCGCTAAATATCTGACCCAACCGAAGCGCTGCGTGGAATTGGCAGCGCGCTGATCATTGCTGAAACTCTTGCGATTTTGTAACTATCTGGAAATTGAAGATTGAAATTCGGCATTAAATCAGCTTGCGCCATCAGTGCGTAAGTGCCACAGTAAATACGACGTTGCCGGGTAGTCCGAACTCGGGGTTTTGCCAAGTTCATGGATGCACCACTTTTAATGCTGATCGACGACGAGTATGGCGTACGCGAGTCAATCAAGATGGTTTTCGGCAAACAATACCGCTTTCTCGAAGCCGACTCGGTTGAGGCGGCCATGCCGATGGTGCAAGAATCCCGCCCCGACGTGATTTTGCTCGACGTGATGATGCCCAGGACCGATGGCCTTGAAATGCTCCAGCGCATCAAGGAAATCCACGCCGGGTGCGAAGTTATCATGCTGACCGGCGTGAACTCGCAGCAGCTGGCGGAAAAGGCCAAGGACTTTGGCGCCTGCGATTTTATCGGCAAGCCTTTCGACATCGTCAACCTGCGCGAGAAAGTCGCTCGCGCCTTCGAACTCGTCGCCAACCGGGCACCGTCCTCCACTGCTCCATAGGCTGGAAGCACGCGCTTTGGCCATGTTCAGAGCCCAGAAGAAATATTCCGCAGCGCTTCTACTCGCGTTCTGTCTGTTGGCTGGCTGCGGCAAGCTAAAACAATGGACCTATGAAGGCATCAACCGTGATCAGTGGCAACAGCCGGAAAAAGTCATCGCCGCGCTCAAGCTCCGTCCCGGCGACCAAGTCGCCGACCTTGGCGCCGGCGGCGGTTATTTCACCTTCAAGTTAGCCAAGGCGATCGGGCCAACCGGAAAAGTCTACGCCGTCGACATCGATCGGGACATGACCGATCTGATCGCCGAACGAGCCCAAAAAGAATCGGTGCAAAATCTCGAAACGATTGTCGCGCAGGCAGATAATCCAGTCCTGCCTACCACCGGCGTCGATCTGATCTTGACAGTGAATACCTATCATCACATCGGCGAGCGCGTCACCTATCTAAGAAACCTGCAAAAGTATCTCCGCCCCGGCGCACGAATCGCCGTGATCGACTTCGACCGGCGCGCCTGGTTCGAAGGCCTACTGCGCCACTACACGCCCACCGAGTTTATCAAGCGAGAGATGGAGCAAGCGGGTTATGCACTGCAACAAGAGCTCGACTTCTTAGACCGGCAATCGTTTTTGATTTTTGCGGTGAAACCGTAATCGCGCTTCAGACTCCGACCTTCGTGTCCTTCATGGTCAAATCAATCGTGTGTTCTTCGCCGTAAACGCGGGCTTGTCTCAATACGCTACAAATCTAATATCTTTTTTGCATTGCAATATCTCAATATTTGCGCGGCTTGCACAAATTTTCCGGCGATCTGGAATACAAAACATGGGGGATTGATCCCGCCAGGGCGCAAAGTACGCCAAGTTCGGAATCGAAAGGTAGCTAATTTTACAAACCATCCTGTTTATTTTTTCTCGACCTTTGCGGCCTTGGCGTCTTTGCGGGAGATATTCCGAGTTTCGGTGGCGGCTTCGCCGCGGCGGGTCCATCGTGGTGCGCCGAATTCGCCTCGATCGCTTGCCCCACTCAGAGAAAATAGGTAATTTACCCTGCAACCGGAGTTTCCTTGACGACCACTTATATCCTCAAAGATCTGACTCAACCCGTCCGCAATGGCTCAGGGCTCGACTACCGCAAGGAGTTGAACGAGGCGCAGTACGACGCCGCGACCACGATGAACGGGCCGCTCTTGATCGTTGCCGGCGCGGGGACGGGAAAAACGCGCACGCTGGTCTATCGGGTCGCCCATCTGATCGATCAGGGCATCGACCCGCGCTCGATCCTGCTGATGACCTTCACCCGGCGCGCCGCCGAAGAGATGATTCGCCGCGCGAGTCTATTAATCGACAGCCGTTGCAGCCAAGTCTCCGGTGGCACCTTTCATTCGTTCGCCAATCTCGTGCTGCGCGTGCACGGCCGCCATGTCAATCTGGCGCCGTCGTTCACCATCATGGACCGGCCGGACAGCGAAGACGTGATCCAAACCCTGCGCAGCGACATGGGTCTCAATACCAAGGAAAAACGCTTTCCGCGCAAACAAACCGTGGCGGAAATTTTCAGCATGACGCACAACAAACAGATCGGGCTGAACGAGTTATTGGAGCTCGAATACCCGCATCTGGCCGAGCTCAATCATGAGCTGGCGGAAATGCAGCGCCGTTATGTTGACTTCAAGCAGACCAAGTCGCTGGTCGATTACGACGATCTGTTGACCAAACTGCGCGACCTGCTGGCCGATCACGAACAGGTGCGCAACCGCTTGTCCGATACCTATCGCTTCATCATGGTCGACGAGTACCAGGACACCAATCATCTGCAAGCCGAAATCGTCCGCCTGCTCGCCGCGACCCACGACAACGTCGCCGTGGTCGGCGACGACGCCCAGAGCATTTACTCGTTTCGTGGCGCCAACTTCCGCAACATCATGGATTTTCCCAAACAGTTCGCCGGCGCGCGCATCGTCAAGCTGGAAGAAAACTACCGCAGCACCCAGCCGATTTTGAATCTCACCAACGAGATCATCGCCCGCGCCACGGAAGGCTACGACAAGCGCTTGTTCACGCGCAAAAGCGTCGGCAGCCGGCCCAAGCTGGTGCAGGCCGGCAGCGAACAGATGCAGTCGCAGTTCGTCTGTCAGAAAATCTTGGAACTGCGCGAAGAAGGTGTCCCGTTGTGGGACATGGCCGTGTTGTTTCGCTCGAGCTTTCACTCCTTCGATCTGGAAATCGAGCTGGCGCGCCGGCAAATTCCGTTCGTCAAGCGGGGCGGTTTTCAGTTTATGGAAACCTCCCACGTCAAGGATCTGCTCGCCCACCTGCGCATTCTGGCCAATCCACTGGACGCGATCTCGTGGAATCGAGTGCTCATGCTGCTCGAAGGCATCGGTCCGGGCGCCAGCCAGAAAATCATCAAATGGCTGCTCGAAGGCGGCAACGCGGTGGAGCGGCTGCGGTCGTACTCAGCGAAAGGCAAGACTGCCCATGGTCTGAGAACTTTGGCGCAGGTGTTGGAAGAAGCCGGGCGGGCGGAGCTGCCGTCGGAGCAGGCGCAATATTTAATGCAATATTACCTGCCGATCTTGAAACAAAACTATCCTGACGATCACCCGAAGCGTCAAAGAGACATGGAGCATTTCCACGGCATGACCGAACGCTATCGCAGTCTCGAACGTTTGCTGAGCGACATGGCGCTCGAACCGCCCAATGACAGCATCGGCGGCGTGCTGGCGGTGGATCCCGACGAAGGGCCGCTGGTGCTGTCGACGATCCATTCGGCGAAAGGTTTGGAGTTCCACTCGGTATTTATTATCTGGGCGTTGGAAGGGCGCTTTCCGTCGTTTTACAATACCGGTTCGGCGGACGAGCTGGAAGAAGAACGGCGCTTGCTCTACGTTGCCGCCACCCGCGCCAAGCAAAATCTCTTTATCAGCTACCCGACCCGAGTGTTCGACAAAAGCCTGCGCATGGTCTTGTCGCAGCCATCGCAATTCATCGACGGCATGTCGGCGCGCATGCTCGAACCGGTAGCCCTGGTGCCCGAAGGTTCGTATTGGAATTGGGAGAGTTAAACTATGGTTCGAGTTCTGCACTATATCGTCGTGTTTATCAGCGGCGCGGTCTTAATGGCGCTCGAAATCGTCGGCAGCCGCGTGCTCGCGCCCCATTTCGGCAGTTCGATCTTCGTCTGGGGTAGTTTGATCTCGGTGGTCATGACCGCGCTCAGCATCGGCTATTACTGGGGCGGATGGCTGTCTGCGCGCCAACCGTCCTACGCCAAGTTGCTCTTGCTCTTGTTGATTCCCGGCGTGGTGATCTTCTTACTGCCGTTCGTCTATCCAGCGATCAACGAATGGATCGCGATCATGGATCTCGGCATTCGATTGAGTCCGCTGGTCGCCTGTAGCGCGCTGTTCTTGCTGCCCGGAATTTTCATCGGCACCATTTCGCCTTACGTCATTCGCCTGGATGCGACTCAGTTAAATACCGTCGGCAGCACCGCCGGCACCCTTTACGCCGTGTCGACCTGCGGCAGTATCGTCGGCACGCTGCTGACCGCGTTCTATTTGATTCCGCTCCTCGGTGTGAGCAATATCATTCATGCCCTGGGCATTACTCTGGTGTGTTTGTCATTTGTTGTAGTACCCTTGATCCGGTTAAATCGCGTGGCCGTGGCGCGGGCGGTGGCGACGGTCTCGATACTTGTTAGCTGGGCCAGCTTGGGCTGGACACCCATTGCCTGGGCCAAGACACTGATGCAAAAAGACACCTTCTATCACCGTATCCGCATCGAGGAGGACGACGAAGCGCGCTACATGTACTTCGACCGCACCTTGCAAAGCGCCATGACCTTGAAGGATCCGACGGGGCTCAGGTTGATTTACTCTCGTTACACCTCGCTCGGTTTCACTTTTCGTGCCGACGCCAAGAAGATGCTGCTGATCGGCCTTGGCGGCGGCTCGATTCCCAAGAAACTCAACAAGGAGTTTCCCAACATGGAAATCGACGCCGTGGAGCTCGACCCGGAAGTGATCAAGCTCGCCAAGGACCACTTCAACGTCAAGGAGAGTAAGCAGCTGCGCCTGCATGCCCAAGACGGCCGGCTGTTTCTCACCCGAACCCAGAATCAATACGACATCATCATGCTCGACGCTTACTTTACCGACGCCATGCCGTTTCATTTGGCGACCAAGCAGTTTTTCGAACTGGCGCAAAAAAAGCTTACGTCCAATGGCATCATCGTGGCGAATCTAATCAGTGCGGTCACCGGCCCGAGCGGTAAAATCGCCCGCTCCTTTGCCCGAACCCTGCGTCAGGTCTATCCGCAAACCTATATTTTTGCCTCACGGCGCCCCGATAACGTGAGCCTTGATACGATTCAGAACGTCATCGTCATCGCCACCCGCGACAAGCAGCGCGTCGACATCAAAGAGATCGTCAAACGCGCCAGCGCTCTCGATAAAGGACTGTTTCCCGACCCCGTTCAGGATATCGCCGTGGCCTATTTCGACCGACAGCTGCCCGAAGATGTGCCGATCCTAACCGATGACTACGCGCCGACGGATAATCTGCTCAATCCTTAGCGCGTTCTCGCTCTCCGCCTGCGCGCTTTTCGGACCGGACGTGCCGCAACGGCCCGTCCGCATCAAGGTGCTCGTCGACGTTCCCTTTCGAGCGAGAAATGCTCGCTGGGACCAGGAGGCGCGCGGCCTCATCGAAGCGGCGTCAGATTTCTACGAACGGGAATTTGACGTTCGACTGCTGACGCAAAGCGTTTCCTCCTGGCCGGAGAAAGAACGGGTCGATTCCACCGTAACGCTGCTCACGCGCATGAAAAAGGAATTTCCGCTCCAAACAAAGGGTGCCGACTACGATTTGGTCGTCGCGTTCACTGCCGAGAACGTCAGCCGCTACTTCGTCGCTGGCAGGCCGCGCGTCGATCGCATCGGCAACTGCACCGAAGGTCTCGGCAGTTACATCGTCGTGCCGGTGAGCAAGGTGTTCAATTATCGCGGCATGAACGCCGAGCCAGAGTTGGACGTCATCGCGTTGATTCACGAGCTCGGCCATGTCTTCGGCGCCGAGCATGTCGAAGACACCAATTCGTTGATGCACGAAGACTTCGCCTACCGAAGCGACTTCGACCGGAAAAATCGCGAAGTGATCCGCAAGAATCGACTCTGCCCGTTTGCCAAATAGACCGTTCGGCGCTACTCGTGTTCAGCGCAGTGCTGGAACGATTGGAACACTTGGAACCATTGGAACCTAACAGCGGAAGAGTTCCAGAGGTTCCAATAGTTCCAAACGTTTCAAACAAGTAGTCCATGCTGAGTAACATCAGAATTGTGATGGTCCGGCCCCACGGCTCGGGCAATATCGGCTCGGTGGCGCGGGCGATGAAGAACGTCGGCGCCAATGAATTGGCCATCGTCGGTAACGCGCGCACGCAAAGCTTTTGGGCCAGAGCGATGGCCGTGCATGGCCGCGATATTCTCAGCGAAGCGAAGTGTTTCGAATCCATCCGCGCGGCGATCGCCGATTGCACCCTGGTCATCGGCACAACCTGCCGCGCCGGACTTTATCGAAGTCATAGCCAAACGCCGCGCGAAGTCGCGCCGGTAATCGCCGCGGCTGCACAGAAAGACAAAGTGGCGTTGCTGTTCGGACCGGAGGATCACGGTCTCAGCAACAAGGATCTTGAACATTGTCAGCAACTGATCACGATCCCGACCGATCCGGAGTATCAATCGCTCAACGTCGCCCAGGCCGTGGTGATTTGCCTCTACGAAATTTACCTCGCATCGCTGGCGCCAGCGCAAGATGACGGCCTCGATCGCGCAAAAGCCGAAGACATAGAACGGCTCTTCGACATTATGCGCAATGCCCTGCTCAAAATCGGTTTTTTGGACTCGGAGAATCCCGAGCATATGCTGCTCGCCTTCCGGCGCATCTTCGGCCGCAACGGTCTGGAAGCCAAAGACGCGCGCATATTGACCGGCATGTTCCGCCAGATCGAGTGGTACGCCAACCAAGGCTGGAAGGTCGTCGAGGAAAAAGAGAAGAAAGGCGTCAAGATCAGATAGCTGTTAGGTAACTCGTGAAACCGTATCCGAGCGTGAAAGATTCTTTTCACCACGAAGTGTGTCATGAGCTTAGGCTCGTCTACAGAGTTAGGAAATTGCATCTCCCCCAGCGCCACATGGTTCCTTCCTTGATTCGTCATGCCGGCGCAGGCCGGCATCCAGGGGCGGGAGGGGATGATAGGGGTCGGGAACGGCTTTCGCCGTCCCCGCCCTCCGAACCGTGCGTGCGGTTCTCCCGCACACGGCTCTCCAGTCGGTAGTTTCCTCATCGGGATTGGCTCGCTAACGCACGGGCCGCAGTT
>Ga0208454_1000044_pt1:0-2500 | contig 94383 bp, 77 predicted proteins | sample EasRivMeERMZT100_FD_187530 | JGI IMG/M metagenome (GOLD analysis project Ga0208454, IMG submission 187530) | Soil microbial communities from meander-bound floodplain in the East River, Colorado, USA - East River MetaG ERMZT100 (SPAdes) (version 2) | ecosystem: Environmental > Terrestrial...
AACACAAAAGCCCCAACCTCATTCGAGATTGGGGCTTTTTATGTAAATCCGGCGGCGTCCTACTCTTCCATACGGCGACCGCATAGTACCATCGGCGCTGGAGGGCTTAACGGCCGAGTTCGGGATGGGATCGGGTGTGACACCTCCGCTATAGCCACCGGAAATCGTTCAAACGCTGAGACAAGAGTATTGAATTAAAACTCAACTCTAACTCAGAGTTTAATCTGTTCTCTCACAACTGAATACGGGCACAACGAAAAACCACGGAGTAGCATTGATAAATATGGTCAAGCCGCACGACCAATTAGTACCAGTTAGCTTCAACCATTACTGGCCTTCCACACCTGGCCTATCAACCTCGTAGTCTACGAGGGGTCTTTAGAGGCCTTATGGCCTGGGATACCTTATCTTGGAGGGGGCTTCCCGCTTATATGCTTTCAGCGGTTATCCCTTCCACACTTAGCTACCCGGCGATGCGGCTGGCGCCACAACCGGAACACTAGCGGTGTGTTCTTCTCGGTCCTCTCGTACTAGAGAAAACTCTCCTCAAGTATCCTACGCCCACGGCGGATAGGGACCAAACTGTCTCACGACGTTTTGAACCCAGCTCGCGTGCCACTTTAATCGGCGAACAGCCGAACCCTTGGGACCTACTTCAGCCCCAGGATGTGACGAGCCGACATCGAGGTGCCAAACACCCCCGTCGATGTGAACTCTTGGGGGGTATCAGCCTGTTATCCCCGGCGTACCTTTTGTCCGTTGAGCGATGGCCCTTCCATGCGGGACCACCGGATCACTATGACCTGCTTTCGCACCTGCTCGAGATGTCTCTCTCGCAGTCAAACCGGCTTATGCCATTACACTCGAAGGCTGGTTTCCACTCAGCCTGAGCCGATCTTCGCGCGCCTCCGTTACAATTTGGGAGGCGACCGCCCCAGTCAAACTACCCACCATGCAATGTCCCCCAGCTGGATAACAGCTGTAGGTTAGAGTCCAAGGTCAATAAGGGTGGTATTTCAAGGTTGGCTCCACGAAAGCTAGCGCCTCCGCTTCAAAGCCTCCCACCTATCCTACACATACTAACCCTAGATCCAGTGCAAAGTTGTAGTAAAGGTGCACAGGGTCTTTCCGTCCTGCCGCGGGTACCCGGTATCTTCACCGAGAGTGCAATTTCGCTGAGTCCCTGGTTGAGACAGTGGGGAGATCGTTACGCCATTCGTGCAGGTCGGAACTTACCCGACAAGGAATTTCGCTACCTTAGGACCGTTATAGTTACGGCCGCCGTTTACCGGGGCTTCGGTTCAAAGCTTTGCCTTGCGGCTAACCTCTCTCCTTAACCTTCCGGCACCGGGCAGGCGTCAGACCCTATACGTCGTCTTGCGACTTAGCAGAGTCCTGTGTTTTTGATAAACAGTCGCCACCCCCGTTTCACTGCGACCCTTTCCGGCTCCATGCGCAAGCACTTCACCGAAATGGGCATACCTTCTTCCGAAGTTACGGTATCAATTTGCAGAGTTCCTTAACCAGAGTTCTCTCAAGCGCCTTGGTATATTCTACCCGTCTACCTGAGTCGGTTTGCGGTACGGTCACCTATAGTACTCGCTACGAGGATTTTCTTGGAAGCGTGGAATCAGTCACTTTGCGTCCCATACGGAACTCGTCATCACCTCTCGGCTTAACGACCTAGCGGATTTACCAACTAGATCCACCTACAGGCTTGAACCGGGATATCCATCACCCGGATGACCTATCCTTCTCCGTCCCCCCTTCGCTGATAACGTACTATCGGTGGTGCAGGAATATTAACCTGCTGTCCATCACCTACGCCTTTCGGCCTCGGCTTAGGGACCGACTAACCCTGGGAAGATTAACTTTACCCAGGAAACCTTAGACTTACGGCGAATAGGTTTCTCACCTATTTTATCGCTACTCATGTCTGCAGAATCTCTTCTAGGACCTCCAGTAGTCCTTACGGTCTACCTTCACAGGCGACTAGAATGCTCCCCTACCAGATAAGAGTCTCCGTAGAGACTTTTAAATTCGCAGCTTCGGTACTGTGCTTAGCCCCGTTACATCTTCGGCGCAGACTCACTCGACCAGTGAGCTGTTACGCTTTCTTTAAAGGATGGCTGCTTCTAAGCCAACCTCCTGGTTGTCTGTGCGTTTCCACATCCTTTACCACTGAGCACAAATTTCGGGACCTTAGCTGGCGATCTGGGCTCTTTCCCTTTCGACCACGGAACTTATCTCCCGCAGTCTGACTCCCGTGCAACAACAAAACGGAATTCGCAGTTTGATTAGGTTTAGTATCCCGGTAAGGACCTTAGCCCGTTCAGTGCTCTACCTCCGTCCGTCTAACACGAGGCTATACCTCAATATATTTCGGGGAGAACCAGCTATCACGGAATTTGATTAGCCTTTCACTCCTATCCACAGCTCATCCGAGAAGTTTTCAACCTTCACCAGTTCGGACCTCCATTTCGTGTTACCGAAATTTCAT
>Ga0208454_1000044_pt1:7500-94383 | contig 94383 bp, 77 predicted proteins | sample EasRivMeERMZT100_FD_187530 | JGI IMG/M metagenome (GOLD analysis project Ga0208454, IMG submission 187530) | Soil microbial communities from meander-bound floodplain in the East River, Colorado, USA - East River MetaG ERMZT100 (SPAdes) (version 2) | ecosystem: Environmental >...
TCGTTGAGATAAGGATAAATCTCTTTTTTCTTCCAGATATGATTGCCCGAGGTGAGCACATGGACTCCGGCGGATAAAAGCTCCTTCGCACTCTTGATGTCCACACCCATGCCGCCGGCGGCGTTCTCGGCATTGGCAACCACCAAGTCCAGCTCCTCTTGCTTGATCAGCGATGGGACGAGGTCCCGCACAGCGCGCCGCGCGGGCCGTCCCATCACATCGCCTAAAATCATTATGCGCATACGAGCGACGCCGATTCGGCCGGACCGCCATTCCTATTCTTGACAAACACGATCCACGAACACGTCCTGCCGATCACTTGGCGAAATCCACCGCGCGCATTTCCCGGATCACGGTAACTTTGATCTGCCCCGGATAGGTCATTTCGTTTTCGATCTTGCGGGCCACCTCGCGCGCCATGCGCGCCGCCTCATCATCGGAAACCAAATCGTGTTGAACCATGATGCGGATTTCCCGACCGGCTTGCACGGCATAGGACTTCTCGACGCCCTTGAACGCGTTGACGATCTTTTCGAGCTCTTCCAAACGCCGAGTATAGGTTTCCATCATTTCTCGGCGCGCACCCGGCCGCGCGCCGGAAAGCGCGTCGGCGGCGTCAACCAACGGCGCCAAGATGGTTTCCGCCCGCACGTCTTCGTGATGGGCGGCGATCGCGTTGACGATTTTTGGCGACTCGCCGTACTTGCGCGCCAACTCGGCGCCGATGATCGCGTGCGAACCCTCCACTTCGTGATCCACCGCTTTGCCAATATCGTGAAGCAGCGCCGCGCGGCGTGCTTGCTTTTCATTCAGACCCAATTCCGCGGCCATCGCGCCGCAAATGAACGCCGCTTCGATGGAATGCAGCAAGACGTTCTGGGCGTAGCTGTAACGATATTTGAGCCGCCCGAGCAGTTTGACGATCTCCGGATGCACGCCATGGACGCCGACGTCGAATATCGCCTTTTGCCCGGCTTCCCGGATCGACTCGTCGAGTTCTTGCTCGGATTTGCGCACCACCTCTTCGATTCGTCCCGGATGAATACGACCGTCGGAAACCAGCTTTTCCAAAGAGAGTCGGGCGATTTCACGCCGGATCGGATTATGTCCGGAAATCACCACCGTCTCCGGTGTATCGTCGACAATCAAATCGATGCCGGTCGCCGCTTCGAGAGCGCGAATGTTACGCCCCTCACGGCCGATAATCTTGCCCTTGAGCTCGTCGTTGGGCAGCGGAAACACCGTAACCGAACGCTCCGCGACAAAGTCGCCGGCCAACCGCTCGATTGCCAAAGCGACGATCTTTTGGCCTTTGCGCACCGCCTCTTCCTTGGCTTCTTCCTCGATCACTCGCAGCCGCTTTGCCGACTCGTGTTTCGCCTCGTCGACCATTTGGTCGATGAGATTCTTTTTTGCTTCCTCGCGGGTCAATCCGGCGACCTGCTCGAGCTGACGGCGCGCTTCATCGACTTGCCGGTCGCACTCCACGGCTTTTTCATCTAAGTTCTTTTCCCGCGACTTGAGCGACTGGTCGCGGCGCGACAGCTCGCTTTCACGCTTATCGATCGAATCGATTCGCTTATCGATACCCTCTTCTTTGACGATTAAGCGCTTCTCCTGATTTTGTAGCTCACGCTTGGTTTCGCGCACCTCCTTTTCGAATTCCGCGCGCTCTTTGAGAATACTATCCTTAGCGTGAATCTCCGCTTCTTTCTTGATCGCCACGGCGTCTTTTTTTGCTTCGTCGATAATCCGCGCGGCGCTATTTCTCGCCGTTTCGGTTTGAGCCTGCGCCTGCTTGGCGCGCAGCCACGCGACCAACGCGACAAGCATCGCGCCCGCGACCAAGCCAATCACTCCGAATAGCATGCTTGAATCCAAAAAAAACACCCCCTTTTCAAATCAATCGACCGATCCCAAAGGATGAATGCGGCGCCCACCGCAGTCGATCTGGTTTTTCTCAGTAATTAACCAATGCACTCTTTGATCCCAACTTTCCGCCGGCAAATTTTCGACAAGCTGACACTCGTAGGCCAAGCCGACAAAAAATCCCCGATGACCCAATCCAGTCAACGCCCGGTCGTACCAACCGCCACCCCGCCCGAGACGATTACCCTGCCGGTCGAACAACAGGCCCGGAATAAAGACGATCAAGCCATCGCCATCGGCCAGTGCGAGAACCTCACTGCCCACCGGTTCGAGGATGCCGTACCGCCCCGCTACCAACTCCGCCACGGAGCGGATTCGAGCGAAACCCGTTATTCCAGTCAAACTGAGCTTAGGGTAAAAGACTTTCTTACCCAACTTGAGCGCGTCGCTTAGAATCGCCGACGTGTCGACCTCGTTCTGGACCGGACTGTAAAGCGCCACGGCGCGCGCGCTGCGATACTCAACCAGTTTAAGCGCGGTCCATTGAATCGAGCAGCTCCAGGAAAGACAGTCGACCGCTGCAAGGGTGCGGCGGCGCACCAGCGCGGCATCACGTAAACTGTGTCGACTTTCTTCGGAAACGGCCCGCCGCATAAAAATCAGGGCGGCCGGGAAAGATAAAGAGCAGAACTGTTGAAGAAAAAACCTGCGGCTAAAGCTCTGATCGACGATTCACAGAATTCGGACCCCTAGACGATCGCCTCCCGCTTTGGCTCCGAACCGGACTTAAAGTTACCATTGCCAACGGGATATCCATTCGAATTTTGGGATTTTCCGTAACGGGTCGCCGCATTCTTAGCGAATCGAAGAATAACAGTATCCAACGGATCAGATCCATTGCTATCGATTTTCTCCATTCTCTCATCTGTCCACGCCGCCGTAATTAAGGCTTCCTCCGATATCCATTGGCGCCGGAGGAATATGATCGCCTTAAAAGGTCTTAACCCTCCTCAGTCAATGTCGTAGATAGTTTCTTGGACAGCTGGTCCAATCTCTGCAGAATCGCGTCATGCGTATCTTTCAAGCGATGGTATTCGTCGGCAATATTGAGTGCGGCCAACATGGCCACGTTGGATTTCGCCACCGGTTTCGATGCCTGCATCAGCTCCTGCATCTTATCGTCGACATAGCCGGCAACCTTCAGCATATACCCTTCCTCGGCGTCACTACTGATGGTAATTCTCTGTCCGAGGATCTCGACGTCTAAAGCTTTCTTCATCGCTCTACCGATATTCAATCAGCCAAATTCATACTGGCAAACTGACCGATGATCTTATCTAGTTTTTCCCTGAACTCGATACGCTCGCGCTCGTACTGGCGAATCTGTCCTTTGAGATGATGCCAGTCGCTCTCTTTTTGTTGGAGTTTTCGCTCCATCGCCTCTTTATCCTTCTTCATGCGCTCGTGCTTCTCCAAAAGGCGGTTAATCGTCGCTTCCAGTTGTTCGATATTATCCAGAGCCATGGCAGCACAAATAATAAAAACTCAAGTTTGAGTCTAATTTTAAGCTAGCGCCTTGTCAAGCCGATATTACGGCGCTGTTACGCCTGGAAAACCTCGCCAACTAATACCGATTGAAAGTTAGGGGCAAGCCCTGATCTGGTGCCTTCAGCGAAGACCGCCGAGCCGCGGATACCGGCCGTAAGCATCTCGAGAAATTTGCGCGGAATTGGATTAAGGGCACTAAGTCCGTTCAACTGGCAGTCATCAAAAAACGCATGTCGCCGAGCACCGACTTCACGTCCGGCGATGGACCAATGTAAGCAAAGCGCAGCACCCCATGGCGATCCACGATCGCCGTTAGTGGCGTGTGGTCGACCAACCCTCTGGCCTTCCGCTTGACTCCGACGCCGAAGTTTTTCCACACGGACTTCAAAGTCGCCTGATCCCCAGTGAGAAATGACCAGCCGCTTAGTTCGGCGCCATAACGCTTGGCATAGCCGGTCAAAACCTTTGGCGAATCGATTTCAGGATCGGTGGTCACTGTCAACAAGTAGCTGTTTTTTCTCTCTTGATTCGACAAATGGGTCTGTACTTGGCGCAACGCCGCGGTAATCAGCGGGCAGACATCGGGGCAAGTGGTGTAAACGAAAGCAACGACAACGATTTTGCCGCGCAGGTTTTTGAATTGAAAAGTCTTGCCGTCTTGATCGATGAGGCTGAAATCGTCAATCGGCAGCTTTACTTCCCGGCGCTCGACAGCCTTCAGCGCTAAATGGGGTGCATTCGCTGCACTGGCTAAGCTCGCGAAGTTCAAGAGAAACGCCAGTCCGAAGCGGCAGTAACCCAAGCCCCGCAGAGTGTTCACAGCTTCTTCTCCGCCGCCGGTTCGTCGTAACCCAACACCGCTTCCCAAGGGATGCTGCAGTGCGCCACCACCAGGGTATCGAACTTTTCCCACCAGCTAATCTGCCGACCCTCGCGGCTCAAGAAGCGGACCATTTGCAGCATATCGTTAATTTCAGATGGACTGAGCGCCGGCTCGAACGCTGGCATTAACCCTTTGCCCTCGGCGATCAGTCGACGAATCTGCGAATTGCCTTTCTTTTCCACCGTTTGGCGGAAATCCGGTGGCGCAACAGGCAAAGACACAGCCATCGTCCCATCACCGCGGCCACTCACGCCATGGCAATTTAAGCAACGCTGCGCGTAGACTGCGTCCATCCGCTCATTACGACCGCAGCCCGCCAAGAGAATCATCAGGATAAACCCACAATGGAAGAATAATCGCTTCACTAATGATAAGACGTAACACACGCAACCCATGCTTCCAACCCGCGATCCTCGCAAAGTGTCCCCGTGGCAGTTGACACGATTTATAATTTCGTAATACTACAAAGGCAACTCACAACTATGCATCACCTTTCCCGCTTTGGCGTTTCATTGGAAGAAGATTTATTAGCCGCGTTCGATCTCAGCATCGGAGGGATGGGCTACCAGAACCGCTCGGAGGCGATCCGCGATCTGATTCGCGATCACTTGATCCAGAAGAAAGTTGGCCAAGGTGACACCGAGGTCATCGGCGTCGTCACTCTGGTGTATGATCATAGGATCCACCACCTTAGCGATGTTCTAGCCGATATGCAGCACAAGGCGTCGGTAGCGGTTAATGCCAGCCTGCATATCCATCTCGATGAGCATAATTGCTTGGAAGTCATTGTGATTCGTGGCCGTGGCGACAAGGTCCACGAGGTAGCCAGCAAATTAATCGCCACCAAGGGTGTTCAAAATGGCAAGCTCGTAATCACGACACCGGAGATGAAGCACTAAAATTTTTTGCTAAGAAGTAACACGAATTTATATTTCATGCTATTAAGTCGGCGATCACGATGAAATCCGGTTTGCTCAACACGTTAGTGTTTCGCTCTATACGCGCTATTGCCACGGCGACTGCCGCGACGCGGCGAATTAAAAGGCCAAGATTACTTAGAGTTTAAAACGCTCGTCCGTTCAAGCATGAATGAATCAGTAAACAACCAAGACAGCGCGCTCCAACGTCAAACGATTTTCGCAATCGTCTGCGGCGGCCACTTTATCAACCACTTTCAGTCCGCCATGCTCGGCGTGATCTATCCGCTGATGATGAAAGAGGTCGGCATGAGCTACCTGGCGATCGCCTCGCTCGCCAGCGTTTACAACACCTTCGGCAGCATCCTGCAGGCATCCTATGGTTTCATCGTGCCATATCTTCGCCGCGGCGTGATCCTAGGCATCGGCAATTGTCTGCTCGGCCTTTCCGTTGTCGCCACCGGCTTCGCCTCAACGTTCAATCATTTTTTCACCGCGAGATTGATAGGCGGCATAGGCTCCAGTCCGCAGCACCCGGTAGGTTCGAGCATGCTCGCCAGCCACTTTGGTGCCGCCCGCGGCCGCGCCCTGGCCCTCCACACCACCGCGGGGCAGATCGGCGGATTGCTAGCGCCGTTGATCGCAGCGCTGCTCGTGACATGGTTCGGTTGGCGCGGCGCCTTTTGGATTATCGGTGCGCTGACGACCCTCGCCGGCCTGGTTTGTTTCGTCTTCCGCGATAGTCTTCGGGACGCGGCTCAAGACAAACCCAAATCGCGTCTCGCGCCGGTCGGTTGGGAAGCCTATAAAGCCTGCTTAAAGAACAAGAATATTCTGCTCGTCTCACTGGTTTTCATGGCCGGCGCCGCTGGACGCGGCCAAGACATCAATGAAGTTTATATCATCCCTCATTTCGTCCACGATTTTCATTTAGAAATTACCCAGGCTGCGTTTCTTTTCACCCTGGTCCAGATCGGCAGCTTGACCGGGCCGTTCGTCTGGGGCTGGATCTCGGATCGCTACAACCGCAAGCTGGTCATCCAGGCTTCGCTGTTAACGTCGGGCCTGTGCACGCTCTGGCTCGCCTGGCAAGAAACTGTGTCCGCCGGTCTGTTTGTCAATCTGGTAGTTTACGGCGCCGCTGTTACTTCGCGCCAGACGCTCACCCAGGCGCTGCTCGCCGATCTTGTCGGAGAAGATCTCTACGACGCCGCTTTCAGCCTCTATTATTTTATCGGTTTTATCTCGATCCCGTTCTGGACCGTGATCACCGGCGGCGTCATGACGAAGTATGGCTTTGGACCGGCATTTAGCGTGATCTCGATTTCTTATCTTTTGGCGATGAGTCTGCTGATGCTGCTACGTATGCCCCGAAAAAGCGGGACTTCGGCTAGTTTTTAAGCGCGTCAGAGGACTGCATGCACGTGGGTACGCTAATTTTAGTTTCTGCCACTTTGTTTCTTTTAATCGATATTGTCTCCGTCCACGCTGGCCGGCCGCTGACCGTCGACGACGTCGCGCCAGTGCCGCCGGGCCACTGGGAGATTGAAGCGGGCTTTTCTCATTGGTTGCCTGATGGCGGCGGCCGCGACCAGAGCTGGCCGATTCTCACCGCGACCTACGGCGTGTTTAATCGTTTGGAATTCGGCTTGGCGATCCAGCGCACGAATCAAGACGCACCGCAAACGGCGCCAACCAAGGGCTTTGAAGATTTGCATCTAACCGCTAAGTATAAATTCTTGGACGAAGCTGCGGCAATCCCCGCTCTCGCTTTCTCTCTTGATGTCAAACTGCCGACGGCAAATCGGTCCAAAGGTTTGTCCACCGGCAAGGCAGATGAGACGCTGTTGCTGATCGCAACCAAATCGTTCACCCCACTCACGCTCCATGGCAATCTCGGTTACACGATCGTCAGCACCACTGCCGGCACCAAGTTGCGCAATCAACTGCGCGGCGGCACCGCGATGGATTGGGCCATTTACCAACAATGGTCGATCGTCGGCGAAATCACCGGCGCGTCCCGTGCCGAAATCGGCGGCAAGAACGAAGCCGATTTTCAACTCGGGGCGCGCTACGCGCTACAGCCATCATTGGTGTTTGACGTCGCCGCCGGCCGAAGCTTGCGCTCGTCGGGGACTACGGTTCAAGGAACGTTCGGGCTAACCTGGACATTCGATGTGCGTAAGTTGTTGGTCCGTTAAAACTCGCCATAATTTTTCGCTAGCGAGCTCGACGCTTTCGACCGCGTCGAATTTATGGTGCAATAACCGCCGAGGAGATCTCCGAATGAATCGTCGTTCATTGCTATTCGCAACCGCTTTTGCCGTTACCTGGGCAAATTACACCGCCGCTCAACAGGACCATGGCCACAGTACGAGCAAAGGACCTGTTGCCAAATCGGCGGTGGCGATAAAATCACCGCCGGCGCTCAAGCCCGCTGAAGTCGCGAGCATCAAGATTCTCGCCCCCACCAAAGGCCAGACTTTTAAGGGCGACAAGGTGGAGATTCACTACAAACTTACCAAAGGCAAACGTGGCCATCATGCCCACGCCTATGTCGACGGCGAGCTGCTGGGCATGTTCGAAAGCGAAAAAGGCACGCTCAACGGCATCAAACCCGGCAAGCATATTTTGGAATTGCGTGTGGTCGCCGACGATCACACGACCGAACTTGACGCTAAGGATCGCGCCGAGTTCGCAGTCAAATGATTTTGCACCCAGTGCCAAACGTAGAGCTTGCGCTGGTTGGTTCGAACGACTAACATTGGGAGCCAAGAAGCGATGTACAGCACGACACAAAAATTGATCTTCAAACGCGGCCTATGCCTACAGGCCACCGTGTCATTGCTGCTTTTCTTAGTTCTCTCGGCGCCCCATCGGGTGCACCATTTCTTTGATCAATTCGCTTCCGATCAACCGGCCGAGCTCGCCACCGCGCACAGCCACGATCATGGCGGGAGCCGTCATGAAAATAATCCGTCCGTACCCGTGCCCGCTTCTCAGCAGACCAATTGCGTAATACTAACTGCGACACAATACGCCCATGCTCTGGCTGCATCGTCATTCGATTTGACAATTTTCACCGCACCTGTCGAAAACACACAGAAAGACTCGACCCACTTTGGGTTATCGTTCAATGCTTCACCCTGCTCCCAGCGCGCGCCGCCACTGATCTAATTTTTCATTCGCAACTTGATTCTTAATCTGGGCCAGCCCATCGCGTTTTCCGTATGAACCCCTTGGGCAACACGCCCAATGGCAAGTTCTTCCAGCGCGTCGTACGTGACGCGACTCTATCCAAGGATGGAGGAAAGCGATGAATGTAACACTTAGTAGGTTATTACTCTCCATGTTGTGGCTTCTTACTTATGGCTGCACCGCCGAAATGATCAACCCCGGAATCCCCTCTCGCTCAGCATCGGTAAGATTCACCGAAGAAATCCATCTCGGCGACAGCGAGCGAAATCCCTCGACACCGTTTCTCCGCTACGCGCCCGATGGCCGCTTGTTTGCGATCTGGACCGAAGACCATGACCAGCCCTGGCCCAATGGCCGTCCCACGGGCCATCAGCACGGCGGCGACCGCGCGCCATCGCCACTGCGCAATGCCCTGGTCGCCGCATCTGTCGACGACGGCAAGACATGGTCGGCACCGCGGCGCGTGAATAGTGCCGTCGAAGCGGTGCAAGGTGAAGAGAACGGACCGAAGATCGCCGTCGGCGCCGATAAGCGCGCGTACATAGTCTGGTCGATTCCCGGCGAGAAAGGCGACAAGACCCGCGCCAATATTCGCTTCGCCATGGATGACGGCAAAGGCGGCTTCACGCCGGCGCGGACGTTGAATGAGGTCAAAGATGCCGCGCGCTTTCCGATTATTGAATTCGCCCCCGACGGAAAACTCCTGATCGCTTGGATCGACCGGCGCATTGACGGTCCCAAACCACGCCAGCTCTATCTCATGCGCATGGAGCCCGACGGCCAGGCGCTGACGAAAAACTATCAAGTGGGCGAAGGTCTGTGCGAATGCTGCAAGCTCAGCATCAACTTTGCCGACGGCGGAAAGACAGTCTATATGGTTGACCGGGAAGTGGATGGGCGGAAAATTCGCAATCATGTGTTGAGAAAATCTACCGACGGCGGCACAACTTTCAGTGCTCCGGTGGAAATCAGCAACGACGGTTGGCAAGTTCCTTCCTGTCCGCATTCAGGACCCAGCCTCGGCCGCGATAGCCGCGGCCAGCTCCATGTCAGTTGGTTTACCTTAGGCCGTTCGGAACAAGAAGCAGGGATATACTATAGTGTGTCGAAGGATGATGGCAAAACTTTTGCGCCGCGCCAGCTCGCGCACGCCAACACGGCGCCGGAGACACTCTACAACAATCTCGTCGTCGGTGACGATGATACGGTCTATTTGGCGTGGAGCAATCTAGATCGCGACAATCGGGCTCAGATTTATTTCCGTACGCTCGCACCCGATGGTCGGACTTGGAGTCCGATGCAGCAAGTGAGCAGCGCTAAAGGCAACGCCAGCCGGCCAAACTTGGCGCTGCGCCATAACGAGCTCACCATCGCCTGGACCGAGACCGATGGCGAGGACTCGAGAGTGGTCATACGAAGCGCGACGGTGCAGCGATGAAGTTGTCAAGAATGCGGATTGGCTTATCTGCAGCGCTTGTCTACGTCATTTTGACCGCGATGTGCATGTCGCCGAGCTCGGCCCAACATGAGCACGAAATCAAAACAACTGCCGCGCCGACCGTTGGCGCGCCAGCCGTCGCGTTCGATTTGAAGACCCTTGACGGCAAGTCGGCGGGACTAACAAACTTCCGCGGCAAGCCGCTGATACTGAATTTCTTCGCCAGCTGGTGCGATCCCTGCCGCGACGAAATGCCGTTGATCAACGATCTAGCGTCCAAAGCAGCCAAAGACGGCTACAATGTACTCGGCATCGCGGTCGAGGACACTCGCGCGGCAGTAACCGAATTCACCAAAGAATCCAAACTAGTATTTCCCATAGCCCTGGACTTAAACAGCACGGTGAAACGCGCCTACCGCATCTTCGGCCCGCCCGCAACGTTTTTCATCGACGGCAAAGGAATCGTCCGTGATATCGTACTCGGGCCGATCACAGAAGAACGCGCGCGCAACGCACTTCAGAGACTCGGCGTTGCCGGCAAGAATTAATGCCACGATGCTCTTGATCAGTCCGACAAATCAGGCAAACTACGGGTGCATTATTCCTGAGATTGAATCATTCAAATGACAGCCCAGCCATTGATAGACACATCGACCACCGTCATTTTTCTTGTGTCAGTGCTATTTAGTCACGCCACACTAGGCGCAGCGGAAAAGAGCCAACTCGCGCGCGATCCGGCGCTCGTGCTGCAAGCTTACCTGCGTGCCACGTTCGCGCGCGATTTCGTCGAGGCTTACCGTTTCATCTCGACTGCCGACCGCAAGGTACGTGACTTGAACCGTTACCTACAGCATCGCGGCCCGTTCGCGGGCTTCACTTTGGAGGCGGCAAGAAAACTGAGCGAGTCCGTCGAAATCAAGCTCGTGCAGCGCCAGGAGAGCGGGGGCCACATGGAGACCACCGTCAAGTATAAAGTTCCCGACGCAAAATCGCTCGCGCCTTTATTGCTCAACTGGGATGCCAATCGTCTGAACTCATTAGCGCCCACCGAGCGCCTAACAATTCTCGACGCCATCGACCGGATAAAACGCGAAGGCTCATTTGACATGAGCGAAGGCGAGGAAAACTTCCAGCTCGTTAAAGAAAATGAAGAATGGCGGGTTTATTTGAATTGGGCAGCCGGCGTAAAAATCCCGCTCCGCCTCGATCTTTCGAAGTCCGACGTTCTGGAAGTTAGCTTATCGAAAAATGAAGTCGTCATCGCGCCGGGCGAGCTTTTTGAAATTGTCCTAAAGATCAGAAACCGCACGAGTGAGCCCGTAACGACGCGCATTGGCCACCTCGTCGAACCCAAAGGCATCGCCGATTATTTAGATTTCATCCAATGCGGCTTTCTTTTGCCTGTCACCATTGCGCCGGCCAGAGAAGAACAATTTTCCGGCACGTACCTGTTACGCGGCAGCCTTCCCGAAGGCGTGCGTCAACTCAGTCTCACCTACGACTTCCGCCTCTTAAAGTAATCGCCACTTTCCCGCCGTGAATCTAGCAGTGGAGTATTTTTTGTGTTTAATTGTTTGAAAAGCAAATTCATGTTTCTTTTGTCGAAACTTTGTCGAGGTCGTTTATTATGATTCGCCGCCAATTCTTGATGGTTCTCTGGACGCTTGCCGTCTCAGGATATGCACTGCCAAATCCAGCCCTCGCGCAGGACTCGATCTTTGAGAACAAGAAGATCGTACCCTACGTCCCGTCGCCGCAATTCGTCGTCGACAAAATGATCGATCTCGCCGGCGTCAAGCCTGGCGACTTGGTTTACGACCTTGGTTCCGGCGACGGCCGCATCGTTATCACGGCTGCGAAGAGGGGTGCCAAGGCGGTCGGATTTGAGATCGATGGCGATCTCGTCGTTGAATCGCGGGCGAACATTAGAAAAGCCGGCGTCGAAGCGCTGGCGGAAATTCGCCATCAAGATATTCTCACCGTCGATTTTTCGGCCGCCACCGTCGTCACCATGTATCTTCTGCCCGACGTTAATCTCCAGCTCAAACCCAATCTGCTGAGCCAACTCAAACCCGGCTCGCGAATTGTCTCGCACTCCTTCAATATGGGCGATTGGCAGCCGGACAAAGTCGAGCGGTTCGAAGGGCGAACCATTTATCTTTGGACCATTCCTGCGAAGGGACGTTAAAGCACCAGACGGATCGAACCATCTGCACCCTGTTCGCGGCAAGCCAAATCCTATTTGATGATCAAAAACTTTATTCTCACGTCACTGAGCTGCCTACTGCTCGCATTGCCGCCGTTGTTTTGGCTCAACCGGATCGATGCCCACCCGCGCCAGGAGCCCGTTGAGACGCTGACTCAATATTTAAAGGTTCTTTACGCCCGCGACTTTCGCCAGGCTTATCGTTTTATCTCAGCCGACGACCAGCGTTTAAAAATGGCCAACGACTACGTCCGCGAACGCGGCGCGTTCACAGGCGTCGCCCTCGACGCGGCGCGCAAACTCGCCGGTCTGATTGAGATTCACCTGCTCTCCAACCAATTCGAAGGCGCACACAATCACGTCACGGTGGCGATGAAGCTTCCCGATGCCAACAGCATCGCCAAGCTCTTGCTCGATTGGGACGAGAAAAAACTCAATGCCTTGTCGGTAACCGAACGAAAAAGTCTTCTCGCAAACATCGATCATTTGATCGGTGTCAAGAAAATACCAATGATCGAAGGCGAGGAAAAGTTCACCTTGGTCAAGGAAGGCTCCGAATGGAAAATCTTTCTCGATTGGGCCGCGGGCGCTCAAGTACAATTTGCCGCGACGCTGCCGCCCGGCGCGGAGATCGCCGCTGAGCCGCTCACGAAACGAACCGTGGCGCGCTCCGGAGACCTGTTTACTGTCGGGTTTAAAGTCACCAATCCGACGGCGAAGGAAATCGTGACGCGGATCGTGCATCGGGTCGAGCCCAAGGAGCTCGCGCAATTTTTGGATCTCGTCGAGTGCGCCCTGCTATTGCCGGTGCGCATACGTCCAGGTGAAGCGCAGACCTATCGTAGCACCTATGTCGTCCGCAGCGATCTGCCAGATGGGACGAAGACGGTTAACGTCATCTATGAGTTTAGCATCGAAAATCAGTAAATATTTTGCCCTTGCCCTGTTGGTCTGCGGGCTCCGTCCGACCATCGCCTTAGCGCATATTCCAATTCCGCCTAAATCGCCGGGTGAAATCGGCAGGCGCGTGGTCAAAACAGCCGTGCCGGATTTCAAGCTCATCGATCAGAACGGCAAATCGTTTCACTTTAGCAGCAAACGGGGGAATCTCGTTCTGGCAACTTTTATCTTCACCACCTGCCCTGACGTGTGCCCCCTCTTCACCGCCAAGTTTGCGGCGATCCAACGAGCCTTGGATGAAAAAAAATTCAAAGATTATTGGCTGCTCAGCATCACCACCGACCCCGAGCAAGACAACGCGGCGACTTTGAAGGATTACGCCAATCGCTTCAAAGCCGACTTCGCCCACTGGACTTTTCTCACCGGCACACGGGCGGATTTGACAAACGCGTGGAAGGCCTTTGGCGTCAATGTCACCAAGACAGAAGCTGGACAGGTTGTTCACACCGCGCTCACCACTCTCATCGATCGCCGAGGCAACCGCCGAGTTGATTATTACGGCGACAAATGGCTCGACAAAGAAGTGCTTAAGGATATCCGATGGCTAAGCTCGCAAAAATAATCCATCGCCAAGCGCCGAGGGTTTTTCTTACACTGCTACTCGTCCATTGCCCATTAACACCGGCAAGCGCAGCCCAGCGCGAGCAAGGCATGCTGGAGATTCAAATAAAGGACCACCGCGACGCCATCGGCGATTTTGCCAAACTGAATATCGCCATCGAGAAACTCTTGGTCAGCCCGAAACCGGGGCTCCAATTCTGGCGCACCGGCTGGCATGAGCTGGCGGCAATTCCCGATGCGATCGATCTCACTCAATATGTCGACAAAAAAACCGCGCGGATCTATCGCGGCCCCGTCGACGCCGGCAGCTTCGATGCTTTCCATTTAAAGGTCAAATCGATCGAAGGCCTGCTCAAGAAGAATAAGCGCGGCGCAGTAGTCAAGAATACCGTCGGGCCGGTCAAGCTTTCCTTCGATGTTCGCCCGCAAGGAGAAACGATATTGATTATCGATCTCGTCGTCACCGATTTTAGCGACCACCCGCCACGCGGCTATGAGCTCGGATTGAAGGGCTACGAGCTTTACAGAGCCGACAAGCTGATCGCCAAAGTCCCGCCTGGCTAGTCAAAACACCCCAAGTATTTTAAGCAGCTACGGATTTGACAAAAAGGGCCTAGCGACTGCGATTATGCAACTTGGTTCCTAGCATATTGGGCGAGCCCAGGTGTCACAAAACGTTAGGTGACAATGCTCGCAGTGTGACTGCTACGGTTGTCAATTGTAACTGTCCCAGTTTTTAACTCATACGACACTGAATGCTCTAAAGAGCGTAGTCAGTGTCATGGTTTAACTTTCTTTGAAGATGGCACGCATCGTGCTTTTTCCTCAGACACGAAAGAAAGTCTAGCTTATTAATGAAAGGGAGGAAATAAACGATGAATCTGCTCAAACGATTATTGGTCGAGGAAGACGGTCAAGGTTTGGTCGAATATACCTTGATCGTCGTGTTGGTCGCGCTAGTTTTCTGGGTAGCGATTAAGAACACCAACATCGGTGCTCAGTTAGCGAGCGGCTGGAGCAAGGTCACGGCCTGTGTTACCGATCCATCCGCCTGCAACAGTGCCTCCTAGGATATCGCCTCCTCTTATTAAAGGTTTGTGCCGCTGGACCGCGACATCATGCGCCGTCCAGCGGCACTGGTTCATGTAGCTGGGGAATTGCCGCATCTCGCCAATCTCCGGCCTTTTTCTCCGCCAGCCCATCCCGCTTAATTCGCCGCCAGGACTTTGTGGCGAGGGTATCTCTACACAAATGGCAAATTAACCGATAGAATCCCCGTTGGTTAGTTTTGCCCTATGAACGGTTCGAAAAATCAATTTCTAATGCTCGGCGCCTTGGTCATTGGCCTCAGTATCGTGCTCGGCACGGCGCTTTGGCTAAAGCTCAGGCCAAGTCCGCAACTCTTTCTCAATGACGGAGAACAGCGGGACCGTTTGATGCAGTACGGCGCCGTGCCGGATTTTTCGCTGACCGAACGAAACGGTGAAAATGTAAGTTTGGCCCATTTGCGCGGCAAAATTTGGATCGCCGATTTCATTTACACCAGCTGCACCGACACCTGTCCGCTGCAAACCGGCAGGATGGCGCGACTTCAAGAGGAATACTCCTCGAAGCCCGATATCCAGCTGGTTTCGGTCACCGTCGATCCCGAACGCGACACGCCGCAAACCTTATCGCTCTATGCGGCACGCCATAATGCCGATGCCAAGCGTTGGTTTTTCTTGACCGGACAGCGGGATCGAATTATTCGCTTGATTCAAGATGGCTTTCATCTAAGCGTGGCGGCGCTACCGAACGGTGCCGAATCAAGTGGCATGATCCCGCACAGCCCACGCTTTGTCTTGATCGACAAGGACGCGCGCATTCGCGGCTACTACGACAGCCGCGAGCTCGAGGCGTTCGTCCGGCTCAAAAACGACGTGGAAACTCTCTTGAAAGGATAATCGATGGCGAGCGCTAGGAAAAATCAAAGAGTAAAGCAGCCGGCAACCAAAGGTCTTTTACGCGACGGCCCGAACTTGCCGTTGTTGGCCCTCGCCTTGCTCGGCATGGCGTTGTCCGCTTATCTCACCTATATCGCGTGGCAAGGCAAGCTCGCAGCGTTCTGCACCGAAGGCGCCGGTTGCGACGTGGTGCTAAACAGCCGTTGGTCGACGCTGTTCGGCATGCCCACGTCATTTTGGGGCTTTCTCACCTACGCGCTGCTGGCGGCGGTGGCATGGAACCGCTACGCCGATACCCAGTGGCGCTGGGCCTGGATAATTTCCCTTTTCGGACTACTCTTCAGCCTGTATTTATCCTCGATTTCATTCTTTGAGCTCAAGGCGGCCTGTCCCTATTGCCTCGCCTCGCTCGGCGTCATCACGGCCATTTTCATCATGACCACACTACAGCGGCCAGCGAACCTGCCAAAATTTTCTTGGGGGCCATGGTTAGGCAAAACCGTCGGCGTCGCCGCGGTTGTCATTGTCGCGCTGCACCTCCACTTCGCCGGCTACTGGGGCGATGCGCCGAAACCGGAGGATCCTTGGGTGAAAGCATTGGCGGAACATCTGACCAAGTCCGAGGCCAAATTCTACGGCGCGTCTTGGTGTCCGCATTGCCAGGATCAGAAGAAGCTTTTCGGCGGTTCGGTTAAGCGTATCCCTTACGTTGAATGTAGCCCCGGCGGCCCGCAAGCGCCTCAAGCAAGCATTTGTAAGGAAAAAGACATCAAGAGTTATCCAACTTGGGTCATCAACGGCCAGCGTCAAACTGGCGTTCTGGCGTTGGATACTCTGGCCCAAATGAGTAAGTTCAATTACCAAGGAGGTAAGCCGTGAGGCACTGCACGTCGCTGGGCAAAAGACTTCTCGCCGCCATTTTCCTATTTACACTGCTGGTGGGATCGGAGCGAATTGCCGAAGCCGATCCGTCAAAATACCCGCAGTTTGCCCAGCAAACGCTGCCCGACAATATCGTGCCGGTTTTTATCAACGTCGAGGAACTCGTCGAGGCGGTGAAGGCGGGGGCGAAACCCATGATCGTCGACGTGCGCAGGGAAGAAGAGTTCCAAGAAGCGCATATTTTGAGCGCCCAATCGGCGCCGTTGGCCAACTTCAAGGATTTTGTGAAAAATGTTCCGCGCGATCGGTTGGTCGTGCTTTATTGAGCCTGTCCTCATCACCTGGCCAGTTTGGCCTATGGCATTCTCCACGAAAACGGTTACCGCAACATGAAAGTGCTCAACGAAGGCCTCATCGGCTGGCATCAGAAGCGCTACCCCATGGCCGGCACGGCTTTTAAATAAGCGTGAGCGATGATCGGCAGAGACGCAGTGGTTCTTTTAAGCGGTGGCATTGATTCGGCCACGGCGGCGGCGATCGCCAAGCAGCAGGGTTTCCATGTGCATGCCTTGAGCTTCGATTATGGCCAACGCCATGTGCGAGAGCTTGACTCGGCAAAGCGCGTCGCCGCTTTCCTCCGAGCGGAATCGCATCGGCTGATAAAATTCGATCTTAGAGCGATCGGCGGTTCGGCGCTCACCGATCAGATCGAAGTGCCGAAACAACGGAGCGCAACGGCAATCGCCCAGGGAATTCCGGTCACCTACGTGCCGGCGCGCAACACGATTTTTTTATCCTTTGCGCTCGCCTTGGCGGAGAGAATTGACGCGGCGGATATTTTCTTCGGCGCCAACCAGCTCGATTACAGCGGCTATCCCGATTGCCGCGAAGAATACATCAATGCTTTCGAGCAAATGGCCAACCTTGCCACCAAAGCCGGCGTCGAAGGCAAAAGCCGATTGGCAATTCGCGCGCCGCTCTTGCACATGAGCAAAGCCGAGATCATCAAGAAAGGTCGCGAGCTCGGCGTCGACTTTAGCCTGACCTGGAGTTGCTACGATCCAGCGAGCGATGGCCAGGCCTGCGGCCGCTGCGATAGCTGCCAGTTGCGGCTTAAGGGCTTCAAGGAAGCTGGCGCTATCGACCCGGTCCCTTACAAGCAGTAAAATAGCCCTCACGCATGTTGCCCAATCCGTTTACGCCGGCGTTTCTGACGCAGTTGGAAACCTTGCGGCTGCGCACGAGAAAAGAGTTTCTCGGCAGCCATCCAGGGAGCTATTCCTCGCCGCGGCGCGGCACCAGCTTGGAATTCGCCGATTACCGCCGCTACACGCCGGGCGACGATCTGCGTTATCTCGACTGGGGCATCTACGCGCGTAGCGACCGGCTCTACGTCAAACTGTTTCGTGAGGAAGTCGACCTGTTCGCCTATGTTTTTATCGACGCCAGCGCGTCCATGGGCTTTCCGAGCCGCGAAGCAAAGTTCTTGCCCGCCAGCCACGTCGCGCTGGCGCTCGCATATGTAGTTTTGGCGAACCACGACCATGTGAAGCTGCATCTCTTGCAGGACCAAAGCCGGGCATCGCCATTCTATCGCGGCCGACGGCGGATGGCGGATTGCGTGAGTTTTGCCACGGCAGCGCTGCCCGGCGGCGCCCTCGATCTCGCCGCTTCGCTAAACGACCATTTACAACGACTGAGGCGACCTGGGAAGGCGATCTTGATCTCCGATTTTCTGATGCCCGCCGCCGCGTATCAAAAAGGTCTTAACTTATTGCGCTCGTTCAACCTCGACATCGCGGCGATTCAGATGCTGTCGCGCCAGGAAGTTGATCCTCGATTCCCCAACGGCAGTCTGGCGCTGATCGATAGCGAGAGCCAAAGAGAAATCAATTATAAATGGAACAGCAACGCCCGCCGCGACTATCAGGCGCGCCTGGCGCATCATAATTTGGAGCTTAAAAGTTTCTGCCATCAAAGCGGCATTCACTATTCACTTTACGTCAACGACCGCGATCTAAGCGACTTCATCTTCGCCACGCTGCCAGCCATCGGACTGTTCAAATAAGCCTATGGAGTTTTTGAATCCCGCCGCGTTGTTTGGCTTGCTGGCGTTGCCGCTCCTGCTGCTCCCCTATCTGATCCGGCGCAAACCCCGCCGCGTGATCTTCTCGAGCTTGCTCTTGCTCCTTGAGGCCGGCGACCAGGCGACCAGCCGCCGGTGGGGGAAAATCCATCTGCCGTGGATCTTATTTTTGCAACTGTTGCTGCTAGCGTTACTGATCTTCGCGCTCAGTGAACCGGTATTTTCCGTCCGTCCGACCCACATTGCTATCATCCTGGATAATTCGGCGAGCATGCAGACGTTGGAGGATGGCAAGACGAGATTCGCCCTGGCGCAAGAAAAAACCCGCGCGCTGATCGACGAGGTAGGCATAACCGGGAAAATCGACCTCTACCTGACGACGCCGAGATTAGAGAAGCTCGGTGCCACGCCGTTAGCGTCGACCGACGCCGCCGGAGCGATCGCTGCCCTTGAAGCTTACGATCTCGGCGAGCCACCGATCGACTTCGGAGACGCGCTCAATCAAATGGCGCGCGAGCACAAATATGAGCGCGTGTATTTGTTCACCGACCATCCGGCGCGCGGCCAGTCAGCCATCGCACGGGTGATATCCATCGGCCAGCCAACGGCCAATCTTGCACTAAGCGGTTTTGAAGTCCTGCGCTCCTCGCTCATTGACACCAGGCTTGACGCAACCCTGGAGGTAACAAACTTTTCCAACCAGGACGAAAAAATTCGCATTGCGGTTAAGAACAGCGGCAATAACGTAATCGCCAGCCGCGAACTGTTGGTCGCTGCCGGTAAAACCGCGGCGACCAGTTTTGACGGCATCGCCGATCATCCTTACTATCAAGCCGAGATCGAAGCGCGCGATGCATTGATGCTCGACAACCGCCGCTTCGCCGTCGCGCCGCGGTCGCGCAAGCTCCGCATCTTGGGGATTTCGCCGCGGCCAAAAGAGCTTGCCAGCTTAAAGGCGATTCCCGGCGTGCAGATCGACGTGATCGCGCCGGGCGAGTATGAAAACGCGGAACGCTCCGGTTACGGTCTGGAAATATTTCATTTTGCCGCGCCGGCGGCGTTGCCGCGCACTCCTGCGTTGTTTGTCCTGCCGCCGCAGAGCAGTTCATTGGTCGATCTCGCCGCGCCGGCTTCCAATCTTAGTGTGTCGAATTGGCGTGAGCCCCACGTGCTCACCCGCTATGTCAACTTCAGCCTGTTCCGTCCAACCTACGCGCGTCCGTTGAAACCGCAAACCGCCGGTGAAAATATCATCGAGAGTTCCAACGGCCCTCTTGCCTTCGCGGTGGAACGCCAAGGTGTCCGTTATCTCACCCTCGGTTTCGACCCGCTGCCGTACTTGGGCCGTGAGAATTTGCCGATGTCGATCTTCACGCTCAATTTTCTCGACTGGTTTTTTGCCAGTGGCTTGGGCAGCCAAGCCACCGGCGAACCGATCGCTCTGGGAGCGATCCGCCCGGGCGATCTGATTACCACGCCAAAGGGAGAAAAGCTTTCGCTCAAGGTCGGTTACGATTATTTTTCCGGCACGTTTCATCAGGGCATCTACCAGCGCAGCCGCGGCTATGAGCGAGAATTAATGGCGCGCAACCTGCGGGACACCAACGAATCCGATCTCCGCGCCCCGGCGCCGATCGAATTGCGTGGTGGCGCCGCGAGCACTGCCGGAACCTCGGCGCTGTTTTCCTTCTGGCCGTATCTGCTGCTCGCGTCGCTGGTGTTACTGCTAATCGAGTGGTTCGTCAATCCGCGCATGGCCGGCTGGGGCTTCTCGTCCAAACGGTTGCGCTACGGACGACAATCATGAATGAGTACCTCGGCCATATTGAATTCGCCAAGCCATATTTTTTCTGGCTCCTCTTCGCCTTGCCTTTACTTTGGTTTCGCGTCCGCGACCGCCGTCTGGCGGTGCTCTTGGCCCGCACGGTCATCGTCGCACTGCTGATTCTCAGCCTCGCCGACCCGCAATCCACCAGTGAGCAGAGCCAAAGTGAGGAGCGAATCTTTGCCTACGATCTTTCCCAAAGCATTCCGGCCGGCATGCGCGGTTGGATGGCGCAGGCGACCCAAGAGCTGGAGCCGAATCGGCAGGATCGCATCGTCGTTTTTGGCGCGGATGCAAAAGAAGCTGGTAGTATTAGCGAAGCGGGTATCGGCGAGGGCAACGGGCAACTCAAGATCGACGGCGAAAAGACCAATTTGGAAAATCTTCTATCCAAGTTGCTGGCATTGCCCGCCGCGCCGCGCAGCTTGATCTTGTTCACCGACGGCTGGGAGACTCAAGGCGACATCGAGCGGCTGATTCCAGCAGCCGCGGCCGCTGGTTTAAAAATTTACCCCATGCTACCGGCCGAGCGGCCGGCAATCTCTAATATCGCGGTGACCAAACTATTGGCACCGACGCAGGGCAAAAGCGGCGAAAATTTGAATCTCAAGGTCGTGCTCGACAATCAGAACGATCATGCGATCGAAGGCAGTCTAGTCCTCAAACGCAACGGCCAGGTGTTCAAAACCGACCTAGTCAAGCTGCCGCCTGGGAGCCACTCGGTCACCTACCAAACCACCCCCGATGAAAGCGCGTTAAGCGTTTTCCAAGCGAGCTTCACCGCCAAAAACGGAGCGGACGACCGCTTTCCGGCCGACAATCACGCGCTCGCGTGGGTCACCGTCCGCGTTAAAGCGAAAATTCTCTTGGTCAACGGTCACAGCGGCGCCGGCCGACACTTGGAAGACATCATCAAACGGCAAGGATTTGACCTAACCGTGCGGACAGCGGAGACCGCACCGGCTCCAGCGGGCTACAAGGTGATAATTTTTAATAATGCCGAGCGGGAAAAGTTTTCCGGCGGCTATTTGGCCGCGGTGGAGCGCCAGGTCGCCGAAGGCGCCGGCTTTATCATGCTTGGCGCCGATAATAGCTTCGCCACGGCCAGTTATCGGCAAACGCCGATCGAAAAGCTGCTGCCGCTGGAGCCTAAAGAGCCGCCTAAACGCGAAGAGAAAAACCGTGCGGTGGTCTTAGTCATTGATAAGTCGGGCAGCATGCGCGACGACAACCGAATTGTCTACGCCAAAGAAGCCGCCAAAGCCGTGGCCCGCCAACTGAAAGATATTGACCTGCTCGGTGTCGTCGGATTCGACGACAGTCCATTTGTCGTGGTCTATCTGGAAACCATGGCGCGCCTGCGCGGCGTCGTCGACAATCAGATCGACCGGCTCAAACCCGGCGGTCAAACCTATTTTCTCCCTGCCTTAACGGAGGCAAGGCAACAACTTGCACGGATCAACGCGTCGCGCAAACATATCATCTTGCTAAGCGACGGTGTCACCAGGGGTAGCCAAGGCGAGCTCGTCGATCTTGTCGCGCTCATGAAAAATGAACTCAAGATAACGGTGTCCGCGGTGGCAATCAGCGGCGAGGCCGATGTTCGGATTATGAAACGGCTCGCTCAGTATGGCGGCGGCTTATTTCATCACACCATCGACCCCTCGTCATTGCCACAAATCGTTCTTGAACAGCTCCAAGACAAGCCCAAAGAGGAGCCACAAAATGACGGTCCATTCACGCCGGTGATGGAACGAGGTTCTGAACTACTCGTAGGGTTCGGTGCCAGGAGCTATCCGGCGGTGCTTGGCTACATGGAGACGGAAGTGAAAAGAGGCGCGCAGTTGGATTTGTTCGTTGCCAAACCCGACCGTCGTGCCCCTTTGCTAGCGTCCTGGCGCTATGGCCGTGGCAAAGCCATCGCGCTCACCACTGATTTGGAAGGGCGCTGGAGCCGGAACTGGATTCCCTGGAGCGGGTTGCAAGGTTTTTGGGCAAGGTTGTTTGACTGGTTAAGCCCGACTGAAGAAAGCTTGGTACCAACCCACGAGGCCCGAGTAAGCTTTGCCGGTAATCGAGCGGTATTGGACCTGTCGATTTTCGATGACAGCGGTGCCAATAGCCAGTACCGCTACTCAATCGGCGCTAAAGCGGAGAAGTTTGCCGGTAGCCTGACCAAACTGGCTTCCGGCCACTATCAAGCCACCCTGCCGGTCACCAACCCCGGGGACTACCGAATTGACATAACCGAAGTTCGTGGCGGGCGCCAGATCGCCTTTCCGCCGGTGGGCTACACGGTTACATATTCTCACAGCACTGAGATGCCTAGGCCTGAATTCAACACCCAACTGTTAACTCGCATGGCCCAGGCGACGGGTGGCGAGATCAACCCTAAATCCTTAGATAGACTGATTAAAAGCCGTGTGGCGACGTCCTACCAACCACTTCGCCAGGGGTTCATGATGTTAGCCTTCGGCCTATTCCTGCTGGAAGTCGCTATGAGAAAATTCGCCTTCGCCGAGCCCGACTGAAGAAATTTCGCCGCTCCATTGACAGCCAATTCCTCGGCTGAGAAGCCATGAGTTTTGGGTTGACAGGTGCCCCCAAAAGGGCTACCTTTTGAAATCTTTGTTTGCTATGCGAGTCGCGCTGACAACAACAAGATTCATGACCGCAATTAGCCATCGGGCCACGCTGAGTTGCGGTTTTTCTGTATCCTCTCATCGCCTGGGACTGTTCATCGCCCTCTTGGTAAGCTTGGCTCTGACTCCGGTTGACGCCTCGGCTACCAATAAGAAAAGCCCCCGCGTGGTAGCAGCGAAGGGTAAATCAACCACAGTTGCCGCGCCGATTCAAAGATTTTCCAAATCCCAAACGCGCAATGCCTTGCTGCGCCAGCCCGTCTCCCAGCCGATCGATCCCTCGGAAAGGCGCGAGCAATCCGTCTACCGGGTGCGCTCGGGAGACACTCTGACCGAAGTGCTGGGCCGTTATGGGGTGTCCCAAGCGGATAGGCAACTTTGGGTGCGTACCATGAAGCGTAATTTCGGCGGTGAAGTTTTGCCGGTTGGTAAGGAGCTACATCTTTTCTTCGCCAAGCCGACTTTTCGCAGCCGACGCCAAACACCCGGGCAGCTCAAAGCCCTGGAAGTTGAGCTAGACCATAACTATAACCTAACGTTGGAGAGAGGCATTCGCGGTATTCTATTCCAGAAACGGGAAAACCCGTTTGACGTGGAAACGAAGTCGATCAGTGGCTCGGTGATGACCTCACTGTTTGACGATGGACGTAAGGCGGGAGTCCATCCAGCATTGCTCTCTCAACTCACCGACATCTTTACCTGGGATATCGATCTCGAAAAGGATATCCGTCCCGGCGATAGTTTTAAGATTCTCTACGAGCAGCGACGCCGCAAAGGCCAAGAGACCAATTCGTCATTGCGTATTCTGGCCGCGGAGTTACTAAACAGCGGACAAAAGCACACCGCGATCTATTTTGAAAAGCAAAAAGGCCATGGTAACTACTATAATACGGAGGGTCGAAGCCTGGCTCGCTCATTTCTGCGCTTTCCATTGGAATTTACCAGCATCACGTCGCTGTTCACCGAATCCCGCTTCCATCCGATCCTGAGAACCAACCTACCCCATACCGGTGTCGATTTCGCCGCGCAGCGTGGCACACCGGTGCGCGCGGTCGGAGATGGCATCATTGCCGAGGCGGGCTGGAACGGCGGTTATGGCAAAGCCATTGAAATCAAACACGATAGCACCTATTTGAGCCGCTACGCTCATCTCGATCGCTTCGCCGAAGGAATTCGTAGCGGGGTGGCGGTTACCAGGGGGCAAGTGATCGGTTATGTTGGCTCCACTGGCCGATCCACCGGTCCACACCTTCACTTTGAATTTTACAAAGACCAACAATACGTCAACCCACTGAGTGTCGATGTTCCCGCTGACGAGCAGATCGAACCGGCTTTGCTGCGTATCTTCGAGGACCAAAAGCGCACCTTTCTGGTCGAACTAGCCTCCACACCTCAGTCCTAGTCCGTCATTCAGCGGACCAATCCTCGCCCCCACTATTTGGTCGCGCTGACTTGTGTGGTATATCTCGCTAACAAAGCGCGAGCGCCTGGGAGCTCGTTTGGGAGTTGGCGTGATCGAAAAGGCGGTAATCCTCAGCACCGGCGACGAACTCACCACCGGTAAAGTCGTCGACACCAACTCGGCTTATATCGCCGATCAATTGCTCGCTCAGGGCATCAAGGTCGCCGCGGTCCTTAAAGTCGGTGACGATAGCGAAAAACTGCTTTGGGCGTTTCGCCAAGCCCGCGAGCTGGGCGATCTAGTGATCGGCACTGGCGGCCTCGGGCCAACCGCCGATGATTTGACGACAGAAATGGTCGCCCAATTCCTTGGCGTCAAAATGGTCGAAGACGAGCAGGTCGCCGGCAATCTCAAAGCCCGCTTCGAGCGGCGCGGCGTGCCCTGGAGTATAAACAATCTCAAGCAAGCGCTGTTTCCGGCCGGGGCGACGATCATCCCAAACCCGGTGGGTACCGCGCCCGGTTTCAACGTCGACATCGGTCAAGGCAAGAGACTGCTCTGGCTCTCCGGCGTCCCGCACGAGATGACCGCGATGTTGCGTGAAACCGTGCTGCCGTGGATCGTCGAGCAAAGCGGCAGCCAGTCGCAGATTTACGAATCGACCTTTAAAATCCATGGCGTCACGGAATCGAAGCTCGACGAACTGGTCAAGCCGCTGGCGCTTGGCGACTCGGCAAAACTATCATTCCGGGCGCACTTTCCGGACCTAACCTTGCGCTTGACCGTGAGTGGGGGAGCGGCGCAAACAAAAAACTTTAACATGCTCCGCGAACAGATACGGGTCATTTTGCGCGACTTCGTCTACGCCGAAGGCGAAGCCGCGATGGAAGACGTAGTCGGCGGATTGTTGCTCAAGAAGCAGCAAACTTTGGCGCTCGCCGAATCCTGCACCGGCGGGCTGATCGCCCACCGCATCACGCGCGTCGCCGGCAGCTCGAGGTATTTTCTCGGCGGTGCGGTCACCTATTCGAACCAGGAAAAAATTCGCGCGCTAGGCGTCGATCCGGCAACCCTGGAAAACTTCGGCGCGGTCAGCCGCGAGACCGCGCTGGAAATGTCGCACGGCATCAGGGAACGCACGGGCGCGAGCATCGCGCTCAGCGTCACGGGTGTCGCCGGCCCGAGCGGCGGCAGCCCGGAAAAGCCGGTCGGCACCGTTTGGGTTAGTATCGCGCGCCCCGATCGCCATGAGGCTAGACTGCTGAAGCTTATGGTTCTAACCGACCGCGAACGAATCATTCAGGGCACGTCGCAAGCCGCCCTCAACTGGTTGCGACTGTCACTCTTGGAATTGTAACTCTCCGTGATCCGCGCCTTCATTGCAGTCGACATCGCTCCGGATACAATCAGTCGAATCACCGCTGCAATCGAACAGTTGGGACCGCGCATCACCGCCATTCGGTGGGTCGGCGCCGATAATTTTCACCTGACGCTCAAGTTCTTGGGCAACATCGACGAGAACAAGATCGAACAGATCGGCGCGGCGCTTGCCGATGCGCTCCGCCCCTTTCCGCGCTTAACCATAAATGCTAAAGGATTAGGGGTGTTTCCCAACCCCAAACGGCCCCGCGTATTGTGGGTCGGTTTGGTTGGGAGTCATTTAATTTCATTAAAGACAAAAGTGGATTCGGCCTTGACGCCGCTCGGTTTTGCGCCGGAAGAAAAAACTTTCACGCCGCATCTGACCATTGGCCGCTGGCGCCAAGGCGAGCGGGCCGATCGAACCCTTGAGCAAGAGCTTGGCAAGTGGAGCGATTGCGAATTCGGTGCAACGTCGGTGGACGAAGTTGTTTTATTTCAAAGCGATCTCAAACCCGCCGGCGCAATTTATCGCCGGCTTAGAGTTGTCATGCTGAATCCTGACCCGGAGCCGTGAAGGAGGCAACAATGGATGCAAATCGTGAAAAGGCGATTGACCTCGCCGTAAGCCAAATCGAAAAGCAGTTCGGCAAAGGCGCGATCATGAAGCTCGGCGAGGGCGGCATCGTAAAAGATGTGCAGACCATCTCGACCGGCTCCTTGGGGCTCGACATCGCTCTCGGCATCGGTGGCGTACCGCGCGGCCGGGTGATCGAAATTTACGGTCCTGAATCTTCCGGCAAGACAACCTTGGCGCTACAGATCGTCGCCGAAGCGCAGAAAGCTGGCGGCATGGGCGCCTATATCGACGCCGAGCATGCGCTCGACTTGGGCTACGCGCAGAAACTCGGCGTCAAAACTGACGACCTTCTAGTCTCGCAACCGGATCACGGCGAACAGGCCCTGGAAATCGCTGAGACGCTGGTAAGGAGCGGCGCCATCGATGTGGTGGTCATCGACTCGGTGGCGGCCTTGGTGCCCAAGGCGGAAATCGAAGGCGAGATGGGCGACTCGCACATGGGATTGCAAGCGCGTCTCATGTCGCAAGCGCTGCGGAAACTCACCGGCACCATCGCCCGTTCGCACACGGTGGTCATCTTCATCAATCAGATCCGCATGAAGATCGGCGTCATGTTCGGCAATCCTGAGACCACCACCGGCGGCAACGCGTTAAAATTTTACGCCTCGGTCCGCATGGACATCCGCCGCATCGGCGCGCTCAAGGATGGCGACAACATTGTCGGCGGACGGACACGCGTCAAAGTGGTCAAGAACAAAATGGCGCCGCCGTTCAAGGAAGCGGAATTCGACATTCTGTACGGCACCGGCATCTCGCGCGACGGCGAGATCGTTGATCTCGGCAGCGAGATCGGGGTGGTCGAGAAGAGTGGCGCCTGGTATTCCTACGGCGGCGAACGCATCGGCCAGGGGCGCGAAGCGGCCAAGCAATTTTTAAAGGATCATCCGGAAACTAGCCGAACCATCATGAACAAGGTCATGGAAAAAATGGGTTTGAAACGGCCTGAAACGGAAGCGCCGGCGGACATCGTAGCGGTGGAGAAAAAAGGCAAAGCCCGATAAGCGAGGTTCTTGGAAACGCCGAAGCAACGGACTCGCGGCACTCCGCCGATCGAATTAGCCGACGAAGCGTTTTCCTGCGCGCTCCGTTATCTCGGCTACCGTGCGCGCAGCGTCGCGGAAGTGAAAAATTACTTGCGCCGGCGGGGCGGAACCGACGCCGTCGTCGACGCGACCGTCGAGAAGCTGCGCGGCTTCAACTTTATTGACGACGAAACCTTTGCCCGTAACTGGGCGCTCTCACGGGCCCAAAGCCAAGGCTATGGCCCGCGGCGAATTGAACAGGAGCTAAAAACCAAAGGCGTCGTCGATTCGGTCGTCCGCGCCGTGGTAAAAGAAATCTTCGATCAGGAAGACGAAGAAAAAAGAGCGAGAAAAATTCTCGATAAAAAATTCAGCGGCGAGAATTTTCAGGAGCCCCGGGCGCTGCGCCGGGCGGTCGCCTTTCTGCAGCGTCGCGGCTACAGCAACAAAGTCATTTTAACTCTGCTGCGATGTCCGATCGACGACAATTGTTGAGCTTATGATTACCGGAAGCGAAATTCGCAAGTCGTTCTTAGACTACTTCGTCAAACAGGGCCACACGGTGGTGAAGAGCTCTTCGCTGGTGCCCGACAAGGACCCCACTTTGTTGTTCACCAACGCCGGCATGGTCCAGTTCAAGAATATCTTTCTCGGCCAGGAGCGCCTGCCTTATGCGCGCGCCGCCAGCTCGCAAAAGTGTTTGCGCATCAGCGGCAAGCACAACGACCTCGAAGCGGTCGGGCGCGACACTTACCATCACACGCTTTTTGAAATGCTCGGCAACTGGTCCTTCGGCGACTACTACAAAGCCGAGGCGATCGAGTGGGCTTGGAAACTTTTGACCAAGGAGTGGGGTCTGCCTAAGGACAAACTCTACGCCACCGTTTATAATAATGACGATGACGCCGAGCAACTCTGGTTCAAGATCAGCGGCCTGCCGCTCGAGCGGGTGAGCCGCTTCGGCGAAAAAGAAAACTTCTGGGAGATGGGCGAGACCGGCCCCTGTGGGCCATGCAGCGAAATCCATCTCGATCGCGGCCCCGCCGCCTGCGACATGGCCGGCATCGCCGGCCATGAATGCCGCGTCAACGGCGACTGCGCCCGCTATATAGAGCTTTGGAATCTGGTGTTCATCCAGTTTAACCGCGCCGAAGACCGCAGCCTGTCCGAGTTGCCGGCAAAGCATGTCGACACCGGCATGGGCTTGGAGCGCATCACCGCGGTGCTGCAAAAAGTTTTATCGAACTACGATATCGATACGATGCGTAGCCTAACCGCGACCACGGAAAAACTCACCGGCAAAAAATATGGCGTCGATTCGACCGCGGATGTTTCTTTTCGCGTCATCGACGATCACGCTCGCGCGGTCAGCTTCTTAATCGCCGACGGCGTCACGCCGAGTAATGAAGGGCGCGGCTACGTGCTGCGCCGCCTGCTCCGTCGTGCCGCGCGCCACGGCCGGCTGATCGGTCTCAAAGAACCGTTCCTGCACGAAGTAGCAAAGACCGTGACCGCCGTCATGGGCGATGCCTATCCGGAACTTAAGAATGAAGAGCAGCGTATCCGCGAAGTCATCCGCATCGAAGAAGAGCGCTTCGGTGAAACTCTAGACCGGGGCTTAATTCTATTGGAAGAAGCAACCGCGAAGCTCAAGTCGGAGAAAAAGCACACTCTCGCCGGCGATGTCGCCTTTCGCCTTTACGACACCTACGGCTTCCCCCTTGATCTAACCGAAGACATTCTGCGCAGTGAAAATATCGACGTCGACCAAACCGGCTTCCAAAAGCTCATGGGAGAACAGCGAACCCGCGGCCGTGAGGCACGCGAAATCGTCAGCATGGAATCGAGAATTCAGCTCAACGGCCAGGTTTGCTTCATCGGCTACGACCGCCTCGATGGCGAATCCTCGGTTATAGGAATATTTGGCAGCGGCGGCAGCAAAACCGAGGCGGTCCAAGGCGAGGAGATTGACTTGCTCACCGCCGAGACGCCCTTCTACGCCGAGTCCGGCGGTCAGGTCGGCGACCGCGGCGTGATCAGAACCACGCGCGGCGATGTGGTTGAAATCACCGACACGCAGCATCCAACGCCGCAGCTAACTTCCCATCGTGGCAAAGTAAGAAGAGGCCGCGTCCAAGTCGGCGACAAAGTGCAGTTAGCTGTCGACAGCAAGCACCGGCGCAAAACCATGCTGAACCATTCGGCGACGCATATTCTGCACGCCGTGCTCAGAAAAGAATTGGGGCAACATGTCCGCCAAGCCGGTTCGCTGGTGACGCCGGAGCGGCTCCGTTTCGACTTCAGCCACACCGGTGCGATCCCCGACGAGAAATTGGCGCTCATCGAAGCGGAGGTGAATCAGCATGTCCGCGAGGATGCCGCCGTTTCGATTGAAGAGCTGAGTTACAACGACGCCATTCGCCGCGGTGCTCTCGCCTTCTTCGGCGACAAATACGGCGACCGCGTCCGCGTCGTCAAAATCGGCGACTTTTCCACCGAACTCTGCGGCGGCACCCACATTCGCGCCTCGGGCGAGATCGGCCTGTTCAAGCTTCACGTCGAAGGCGGCGTCGCCGCCGGGGTGCGCCGCGTCGAGGCCTACACGGGCGAAGGCGCTTTGGAGATAATTCATAATTACGAACTACGCCTCAAAGAGATCGGCGATCTCGTCCGCGGCAGCGCCGATGACGCAGTCGATAAAGTGAAAAGGCTACTCGACCGGCAGAAGGAACTGGAGAAGGAAATTGAAAAACTGCGCGGCCAATTCGAAAAAGACCGGATCCCCGACTTACTTTCCAAGAAGCAGAATGTTGACGGCGCGAGCCTAGTGATCAGCCAAGTCGACGGCGTCGACGGCAAACAGCTGCGCGACATCGCCGATCAGTTGAAAGAGAAACTCGGCTCCGGCGTTGTGGTTTTAGCCAGTGCAGGCGAGGCAAACGTGAATTTGGTCGCTTCGGTGAGCAAGGATTTGACCAAGAAGTTTCACGCCGGCAATATCATTAAGGAACTGGCGGCCCTGGTCGGCGGCGGCGGCGGCGGCCGGCCCGACTTCGCCCAGGCCGGCGGCAAGGATCCAGCCAAGATCGCCGCGGCATTAAAGCGCGCCGAAGAACTGGTCCGCCAGGCAAATTGACGGTCAGCATTGCAGACGCAAGCGTGATCACGATCGAAACCAAGAAAATCACCGAATCGACCGCCGGTTTCTGCGACATCATTGACCTTACCGCCAAGCTCAAAGAGCATATTCAGCAAGCGAACCTCCGCGCCGGTACGGCGACGCTTTTCGTTTCCGGCTCCACCGCAGCGCTCACAACCATCGAACATGAACCGGGCTTGATCCAAGACTTAAAGGAATTCGTCGAGAAATTCATCCCGTCCGATCGCCGCTATCATCACGATGACCGATGGGGTGACGACAACGGCTTCTCACATCTGCGCGCGGCGTTTTTCGGTCCGTCGTTGGCCATTCCCATCGTGAACGGCGCGCCTGGCTTGGGCACTTGGCAGCAAGTGATCCTGCTCGACTTCGACAATCGTCCACGCACACGCGAGATTATCGTCCAGCTCATAGGAGAAAAAGAGTGAAAGACGAAAAGGGCCAAATCGCCGCCGCGCTGACCGAGATCGGCGTTAACCAACTGGAATTTCACGATCCGCGTCTATTCCGCGATCTGCTCGGCCAGCATGATCAGCATGTGAAAATCTTGCAAAATACTTTGCAAGTGAAAATCCGCGTGCGCGGCTCGGCGATGGAGATCGAAGGCGACCCGCTGCAAGTCGAGCTCGCCAGCCAAATCCTCCGCCAGCTCTACAGTCTCTTGGAAAAAGGCTATCCGGTCTACGCCAGCGACGTCGACTACGCTATCCGCATTTTGAGCGGCGATAACCGCGCTCGCTTACAGGACATCTTTCTCGACACCATCTATATCTCGGCGCACAAGCGCACGATCACGCCCAAAAGCATCGCCCAGAAAGCCTACATCGACGCGATCCGCCGCTACGACATCGTCTTTGGCATCGGTCCCGCTGGGACCGGCAAGACCTATCTGGCGATGGCGATGGCCGTGGCCGAATTAATGAAAAATAATTACGTCAGAATTATTTTGACCCGCCCGGCCGTCGAAGCCGGCGAGAAGCTGGGCTTCTTGCCCGGCGATCTGGCGGAAAAAGTGAACCCGTATTTGCGGCCTTTATATGACGCGCTGCACGACATGGTCGATTTCGACCGCGCCCGCAAGCTTGTCGAACGCGGCACCATCGAGGTGGCGCCGTTGGCGTTCATGCGCGGCCGCACGTTAAATGACTCGTTCGTAATTCTTGACGAAGCGCAAAACACCACGCCCGAGCAGATGAAGATGTTTCTCACGCGCTTGGGCTACGGATCGAAAGCGGTCATCACCGGCGACGCGACGCAGATCGATTTACCGGCGGGAAGGCCATCGGGGCTAAAAGAAGCCGCGCGGATATTGAAAGGCGTGCACGGCATCCGCTTCATCACCTTTACCGAAAAAGATGTCGCGCGTCATCACCTGGTGCAGGAAATCATCATGGCCTACGAGCGCGACGAGAACCATGCCAGCGTTATAGACTTGCTGGAAAAGAGCTAAGGCAAAATCCTACTGCACCGCGTCCAAGGTTACTTTTGTCTGCACCGAGCGTCCATCACGCAATGATGTAACGTTCACCGCGTCGCCGACTTTGTATTTCTCCAAGGTGAGGAACAGATCGTTGGGCGACTCAATTTTTTTGCCATCGATGGCGGTAATCACGTCGCCGAGAATCACCCGGCCCTGAGCATCGCGCCGGGTCGGCTGAAATCCTGCCCGCGCGGCAGCGCCGCCGCGCAAGACATCGACGACTAGAACTCCCGTCACTCTCAAGCGTTGGGCGATCTGCTCGTCGGCGATCTGGATGCCCAATCCGGGCCGGATGACTTTACCGCTTCGAATTAATTCCGGCACGATGCGGTTCACTGTATCAACGGGAATCGCGAAACCGATCCCCGCCGATGCACCGGACGGACTGTAGATCGCCGTGTTGACACCGATCAACCGCCCCGCGCTGTCGAGCAGCGGACCGCCGGAGTTTCCCGGATTGATCGCCGCGTCGGATTGAATCACGCCCTGAATCGGCCGGCGCGTCACCGATTCGATCTCGCGGTTGAGCGCGCTGATGATCCCGGTCGTGAGCGTTTGATCGAGACCGAAGGGGTTGCCGATGGCGAACACGCTCTGCCCCACTTGTAAGTCCTTCGACGAGCCGATGGGAATCGGCTGCAGCTTATTCGCCGGCGCGTCGATCTTCAGCACGGCTAAATCTTTATCCGGCGCCACTCCGACAACTCGCGCCTTCCAATTCGACTGATCGGCCAAAGTCACCTGCGCCGCGTCGGCGTTTTGGATCACGTGAAAATTAGTGATGATATTGCCCGTCGTATCCCAGACAAAACCGGAGCCGGTACCCTGCGGGATTTGATACAGATTCAACGTGAACATATCCCGCTCGACTCCGAGAGGGGTAATATTCACCACCGCCGGCGAAGCCTGTTTGAATAGCGCGATGGTTAATTTCTCCTCCGCGCGCAATTCGCCGCGCGGCGCCACCGTCCGCGGCGCCGCCTTGGGATCGTTCAATGCCGCGCCATCCAACCAAGCGCCCTTGGTAACCAGCAGCGCCACGGCAGCGAGTGCCAGCGCCGGCCAGAAATAATTTGTCGTGCGAGAGCGCGGTTTAGGACTTGGTTCGGCCATCGAATCCTCAAATCATCCGGATGATAAACTGGATAAAGTTAGGGATACGCGAGCTGATTGTCAAGCCGATTGACAACCACGAAACACGTACTTAGTTTTGCGTCATCTTAATAAACACCCTTGAAAGGAGGGGTAAATATGGAACTAGTAAGATGGGAACCGTTTGAGGGCTTGAGCCGGCTGCACAGCCGAATCAACGATCTATTCGACGAGAGTGCCGGGCGCGCGCGCGCGCTGCCATCAGCGACCGCCGGTGCATGGTTACCTCCGGTGGACATTCTGGAAAGCAAAGACGCTTATCTGATCCGCGCTGAATTACCGGGGATGAAAAAGGAAGATTTTAACCTGGAAGTCAACGACGGCGCTTTGACGCTGAGCGGCGAGCGGAAACCCGAAGACTTGAGCAACGGCGTCGAGTATCACCGCAGTGAGCGGGTGCATGGCAGGTTTTCGCGATCTTTCTATCTGCCGCAAACCGTCAAGCAGGACGGTATCAAGGCCACCTATCGCGAGGGGATTCTGGAGATCCATGTGCCGAAAGCCGAAGAAGCGAAACCGCGCCAGATCTCGATTAGCGTGAACTAATCGGTTTCTGCGCTGCAACAGCCGGCGCCAAAAGGGGAAGCCATTGCTTCCCCTTTTGCTTTTGCATTCCGGAAAGTTCAATCCTGCAAATCGAACGCCAAACCGAATACACAAAAAAGGCGCTTGGTTTCCCAAGCGCCTTTTTTGTTTGATTGACAACGATGGCTAGTAGTCTTCGTGATCGTGCGGCATCGCCGGCGCGTCTTTCTTCTTCTCCGGTTTGTCGGCGATCATCGCTTCCGTAGTCAGCAGCAGACCGGCGACGGAAGCCGCGTTCTGGAGCGCGACACGCACAACCTTGGTTGGGTCAACGATGCCAGCCTTGACGAGATCTTCGTACTCTTCAGTCGCGGCGTTGAAACCGAACGCGCCCTTGCCGCTCTTTACCTTATCCAGCACCACCGAGCCCTCGGCCCCGGCGTTGCTGACGATCCAACGGAGCGGTTCTTCGATCGCTTTCTGAATGATCCGGACGCCGATTTTCTCATCATCGGTAACTCTCATGTTCGCGAGAACAGAAGAAGCTCGGATTAGCGCCACGCCGCCACCAGGTACGATGCCTTCTTCAACCGCCGCGCGAGTGGCGTGCAGCGCGTCTTCGACGCGCGCTTTTTTCTCTTTCATCTCGATTTCGGTGGCCGCGCCGACTTTCACGACCGCAACCCCGCCGGCGAGCTTTGCCAAGCGCTCTTGCAATTTTTCCCGGTCGTAATCGGAGGTGGTCTCCTCGATCTGCGCCCGGATCTGCGTGATGCGGCCTTCAATGGCGGATTTCTTACCCCCACCTTCGACCACCGTGGTGTTGTCTTTATCGATAATGACCCGTTTGGCGCGGCCGAGATCTTTCACGGCGACATTCTCGAGCTTGATGCCCAACTCTTCGGCGATCATCTTACCTTCGGTCAGGATCGCGATATCTTCGAGCATAGCCTTGCGCCGATCGCCAAAACCAGGGGCTTTGACCGCCACCACTTTGAGGGTGCCGCGCAGCTTGTTCACTACCAAGGTCGCTAACGCTTCGCCTTCAACTTCTTCAGCGATAATCACCAGCGGCTTGCCGGTCTTGGCGACAGCCTCGAGAACCGGCAGCAAATCCTTCATGCTGGAAATTTTCTTTTCGTGGATCAGCAGATAACAGTCGTCGTAGACGCATTCCATCCGCTCCGGGTCTGTCACCATATAGGGGGAGAGATAACCGCGGTCGAATCGCATGCCTTCGACGAGGTCAAGAGTGGTTTCCAGCCCTTTGGCTTCCTCGACGGTGATTACCCCTTCTTTGCCGACCTTGTCCATCGCTTCGGAGAGAATCGCGCCGATGGTCTTGTCGTTGTTAGCGGAGATCGTACCAACCTGGGCGATCTCATCGCGGTCGCGGGTCGGCTTGGAGAGAGATTTGAGTTCCTCGACAACTTTGGCAACGGCTTTATCGATGCCCCGCTTTATGCTCATCGGATCGTGCCCGGCGGCCACGAGTTTCAAGCCTTCACTAAAGATCGCCCGAGCCAAAACGGTTGCGGTCGTGGTGCCATCGCCAGCTAAATCCGAGGTCTTGCTAGCGACCTCTTTGACCATCTGCGCGCCCATGTTCTCGAACTTGTCTTCGAGTTGAATCTCCTTCGCGACCGAGACACCGTCCTTGGTCACCGTCGGCGATCCCCAGGACTTTTCCAAGACGACGTTGCGTCCTTTGGGCCCCAATGTGACGGTAACGGCGTCAGCCAATAAATTAACCCCGCGCAGCACTCTGCCACGGGCGTCTTCGCTAAAGCGAATATCCTTTGCAGCCATATTTCATTACCTCCTTATTCGATTACGCCGAGGATATCTTCTTCACGCATGATCAGATGCTCCTCGCCGTCCAGTTTGATCTCAGTGCCGGAGTACTTCCCAAACAGGATCTTGTCTCCCGCTTTGACCCCAAGTGGTATTAGCTTCCCGTCGTCGAATCGGCCAGGACCCGCGGCAATGACTTTGCCTTCCTGCGGCTTCTCCTTGGCGGTATCCGGGATGATGATACCCCCTTTGGTCTTTTCCTCTTCTTCGATGCGCTTCACAATTACCCTATCATGTAGGGGACGAATCTTTGTCGCCATAACACCCTCCTCAAATAGAACGTAAATTTAGAATCCTGCTGAACAGGTTGGCTTCGCAAAATTAAATATCGTAAGGTCAATCGTCAAGGGGTAAGTTAGAAAAATTAATAAATTCTCACTTATTGGCTGTTGGGCCGGTTTTGTTCGCTGGTATCGCGATGCTCCTGATGTACGCGACGAGATCACGAATCTGCTTGTCATTCAGTGTGGAACCCCAAGCGGGCATAAAGGTCGATTTTCCGACTGAGCTGCCTCCCTTCGAGATCACATCAATTAAATATTTATCGCTAAGCTGGCTCATAATTGCGCCATTGGTATGATCCGCGGGCGTAGCCGGCAGGCCCTTTGCCGCCGCGCCGTCCCCTTTGCCCTTATCCCCGTGACAGGCCGAGCAGTAGCTCGTATATAGACCTTTCCCGATAGTTTGATTCTGTGCGTAAGCCGGCCCGGTAAGGATTTCCATAACCAACAGCGCTAGTAGAGATCGCCGTACCAGGTGCATGTTCAAATAAGCCCCCGACCGCATTCCGTAACCCGTTTTTCCTATCAGATTCTCAAGCCAAACTACAGAGGCCCGTTTGGCCAAGACTACTCATTAGTAGGAAAGAATGATAAATACCTCTGCGCATCGAAATAAGATAACGGGAGCCATTATGATCAAAATCTGGGGGAGAACCGATTCGTCAAATGTGCAAAAAGTCCTGTGGTGTTTGGGTGAGCTGGGCGTGAACTTCGAGCGCCAGGACTGGGGCGGCAAATTCGGCGGCAATAAAGACCCCGACTATCTGGCCATGAATCCCAACGGCCTGGTCCCAACCATCAAAGATGGTGATTTTATTCTCTGGGAATCGAATAGCATCATGCGCTATCTCAATGCCAAGTACGGTCAGGGCAAGTTGCTGCCGGGTACACCCGAAGGCATGGCGAATGCCAACCGCTGGATGGATTGGCAGCTCTCGGCGTTCAATCCGATCATCGTGCCGCTCTTTTTCGCGACTGTCCGAACGCCGCCGGAGAAGCGCGATCCGCAGGCGATTCAAGCAGCGCTGGAAAAAACCCTAAAGGCCTGGCAGATGGTCGAAGATCAGCTCGCCAAGAGCCGCTTTCTCGGCGGCGAGGAGTTTTCCATGGGCGATATCCCCATCGGCGTGTGGGTATACCGCTGGTTCAACTTGCCCATCGAACGGCCAAAGCAGCCGAACCTGGAGAATTGGTACGACCGGCTGAAACAGCGTAAACCGTACCAGACCCACATCATGATCCCAGTGACCTAAACGACTTGGCGCAGCGGCTGTCGCTGACGCAGCGTTTATCGCCCGCGAATATCGCATTCGTCATGGAATACTAATTCGCGATCGGAAGCGTGATGTCGATCGTGGTACCCGCTCCGGACGGATCGGCAATGGCGATCGTTCCACCATTCCTTTCGACAAACTTTTTCGCCAATGGCAAACCGATCCCAGTGCCTTGGGGCTTGGTGGTAAAAAACGGTTCGAACACCCGGGCGCGATTTTCAACCGGGATTCCTGCGCCGGTGTCTTCGACGGAAATCTTCACCGCGGGACCGTTGCCGCTATCGCCGGCGAACCGGCTCCGGATCGTGACTCTTCCACCTTTCGGAGTCGCTTCCACGGCATTGGTGATCAGACCCATAAACACTTGTTCCAACTGATTCACGTCTGACTTAATTTTCGGCAGGTTAGCCTCGAGCTCCAACGCCGGAGACACCTGAGCAGCGCCAAAGCGTGGCCGTAGGGCCTCGACCACATCGCGCAGCAGCGGATTGACGTCCAAGAGAGCGGGATGCGGCTCGAGGGGTTTCGCGAAGTTCAATAGTCCCTGCATGTGCTTCTGCACCCGATCGACCTGCTCCATGATGCTCTGTAGGTTCGACTTCATCTGGCGATTCTGCTCGGAGCTAATTTCCGAACTAGCATCCAGAATCGCGACTTGAGCAGCAGCGCGAATCGACGACAACGGATTGCCGATACCATGCGCCACGGCGGCGGCCATTTCGCCCACCGCTGCCATGCGTTGGGACGCGATCAACTCCGCCTGCATCTTCAAGAGATTTTCCTGCTGTTCGTCGATCTTCTTGGCCGCTTGCCGAACGATGGCGAACAGCGACAGATACAGCAGGACTCCCCCGCCGAGGGCCCCGAAAAACACCACGAGTCTGGCTTCCCGGAGGTCGCGAATGATCGGGTCGGCGCGTTTGTAGGTTTCAAATACTCCTAGTAGTTCGTTGCCGTTATCGGCATAGATCGGCACGTAAACTTCCACGGCCCCGTCGGGAGAATCGGGCTCGAAAACATTCTCTTTCTTGTCTAACGAGCTCAAGTCCGCAACGACTTTTCCTTTGATCGCCTGCTGCAGATCGTCGTTGTCGGCGAAAGATTTCCCAACCAAGCGCCTATCGTCGGACCAAATGACCACGCCTTGGGGATTGTAAACTTTGAATCGGATGATATCGGGCGCCAGCTTCATGTGATTCAGCAAGGTGGCGAACTTATGGCCCACCGATTTCCGGTCTTGAGCTTTGAAATCGTAATCATCGAGCAATTGCTTGACATCGCCGCGCACCATCCGAGCGGTTGCCTGCCACTCATGTTCGAGGATGGAATTGATCAGATAATTTGAAACAATAAACCAGAGAGCTGCCGTCATGAGGCCGATGCAGAGAAAACTGTCGAGGGCGAAGCGTGTCGTCAAGCTCGCGTTCGACCAGCGGGACACAATTGAGTTTATTCCTAAATTCATGGCCACTCGCAAGCGATAGCGATCGTAGGAACGCTAACACTTGACCAAGAGTCGGTCAATCGAGGCCGTAACGGTGTGGTTGAGTAAAACCGTGCGGCTGACTGATCGTTACGCCAAGAAATCGCGCGCACCGCGCCGCGCTTTTTTGATCTCTATGGGTTTAATCCCCGCAGCTCGCTGCGTAGGAACGATTTCACTACCGAGGTTTGTCATTCCCGCAGGCATTTAGCGGGAATCCAGACGATGTATGACGAGACTGCCGCTCGAGACATGCGGCGGTGTCAGATGAGCATCCACTTATGCGCCGTCGGCTTACTGCGGGATGGCCGATTTAACGCTTACAACAGTCTTCCGCCCTCCGCCAAACGCATCACCGCATCGACAACTTGATCGACGTCGGGAATCATCGCGTCGACCAGCGGCGGGCTGTGTGGCGGCGGGATCGGCTGGGCGGCGATGCGCACGACCGGCCCCTTCAAGTCGGAAAACAAATTCTCCTGGATAAGCGCCGCGAGTTCAGCTGAGATGCCACCAATCATCGGTCCTTCATCAAGCACGATGGCGCGCTTGGTCTTGGCTACCGAATTGAGAATCGTTTCTTTATCTAACGGCGCGAGCGAACGCAAATCGACGATTTCAATGTCGATGCCCTTTGGTTTCAATAGCTCCGCGGCAGCGTCTGCTTTCAGAACCATGCCGCCGCAGGTAACGATCGTCAAATCTTTTCCCGCGCGCCGCACCGCCGCTTTGCCGATCGGCACAGTGTAATCGCCTTCGGGTACCGGGCCGCGGATACCGTAGAGATGATGACTTTCGAAGCAGAGCACCGGATTAGGATCGCGAATCGCGGAGAGCACAAGCCCTTTGGCATCCGCAGGCGTCGTCGGCATGATGATTTTCAATCCGGGAAAATGAATGAACGCGCCGTGATTGCAGCTCGAATGGCTCGGCCCGCCGCCGGCACGGGTGGCGAACTTGGTGCGTATCAGCATCGGCACATTCACTCGCCCGCCGGTCATATAATGATAGCGCGCGGCGTGCGACGCCAACTGATCCATGGCGAGCGGCAGCAAATCGGCGAACTGAATTTCGACCACTGGACGCATGCCATTGATCGCCGCGCCGACGGCGAGGCCGACTAACGCCGCTTCGGAGATCGGTGTGTCCAGCACGCGCTTCTCGCCGAACTCTTGCATCAAGCCGCGCGTGACACCGTAAGCGCCGCCGAACAGCGCGACATCTTCGCCCATCACAAACACGCGCGGGTCGCGCGCCATCTCGGAGCGCAGCGCTTCGCGCAGCGCTTCCTGCATGCGCATCTCTTTGGTCGCCGGCGTGGCGTTTGCTGAATCAGCCATGGCTCACCTCCGAAGTTGCATAGACGGCATCGAGAACGACCGCTTTTTTGGGCAGCGGTGCCGCCTCGGCGCGTTTTGCCACCGCATCAAGCTCGGCGTAAACCGCATCGGAGGTTTTTTGAAATTCTTCTTCCGTCAAATGACCTTCGGCGATGAGTTTTTCCTTGAGCCGCTTGATCGGACATTTTTGCTTCCACGACTCGACTTCTTCCTTGGTCCGATAGCCGGTTCCTGGATCGCCACCGAAATGACCGTCCCAGCGGTACGTGATGCACTCAAGAAACGTCGCGCCGCCACCGCTGCGTCCTTTCGCCACGGCCTGCTCGGTCGCTTCATGAACCGCTTCGACGTCGTTGCCGTCGATCGTTTTACCTTCGAAGCCGTAGGCCGCGCCGCGCACCGACAACTGTTTGACCGCGACGCTCTTCTCCAAACTGACGGTCATGGCGTACTGATTATTTTCGCAAACGTAAATCACCGGCAGCTTCCACACGCCGGCGAGATTCATTGACTCATGCACCACCCCCTGATTGGCCGCGCCGTCGCCAAAAAAACTCACGACAACTTCTTTTGAGCCGCGCACTTTCGCCGACAACGCCGCACCGGTGGCCGTCGGCACCGTGCCGCCCACCGTGCCGGTATTGCCGATAAAGCCAAAACTCATGTCGCCCATATGCATCTTGCCGCCGCGCCCTTTCGAGTAACCCTCTTCGCGTCCCATGCATTCGCAGAGCAGCATGTAGAGATCGGCGCCCTTGGCGATCAGATGGCCGGTGCCGCGATGATAGCTGGCGATCAAATCGGTCGATTGCAGCGCCGAGCAAACCCCGACCGCGATCGCTTCCTGGCCGCGATACGAGTGCGTGCTGCCAAACATCGCCTTGCGCTGATAAAGCTCTTCGAGTTTCTCTTCGAATGCCCGCACTAAAATCATCTGACGCAGCATCGCCCGGCGCTTTGCGGTGTCCAACATAAAACCTCCTTCACCGAAGTGGATGGTGAATCACCCAACAAAAAATCTTCGACCTTAGTTATTGCTACGAGGTTGAGTTGTCAAGGCAACTTAGCAGCCAGGCAATTAGCTACGGGTGAAAAAGCGCTCACAGCGGCGCGGCGGTCGCTTCAGCTGCCGCACTTGAACTTGTATTTCGACTGCTTCTCGATCGGCGAGTACTCCGGGGCTGGCTGGGTCATTTCTAACACGTAAATGATTTCCAATTCGTCTAAAGTCTCGCCCTGCCGGTGACGCCGATTCCAATCACGGCAGAGTTGACGTGCGTACCCAGGCTGAAGAAACGGGCGGCTACGGAGGTTCTCGTGAAACTTAACCCAACGGTGGTTTTTGAACTCTAAAGAACCATAGGTCGGTTTGGTGAAGCTGATCGGCTGCCCAGCACGAAAAAGGTCGACGGTGGCGCCGTTGCGTAGCTTGCCCGGTATCACGTACCAGCCGTCGTTCTTCGCCGGAAACGGCGCAAACATATTCCAAGACTGGTCCAATCCGGCACTGACACTCACATCCTGCCAAGGACTGGGAAGACGTACGCCAAGGCGTCGGATGGTCGATAAGTTGAGCACGAAAACATAGCCAATCAAGAGCGCCAAAGTAGCGTCGATCGCCAAGCGAAAGCGCGGATTGACACCAGAGCCGACCGAGTGACGGGGCGGAATTTCGCAGCTAAGGCGCCGATGCATGGCGACATAACGATACGCTCTCTCACCGCACCATCGGGTTGGCGCGAGATTCAGCAATGGCTTTAGCGGCCAGAGAATCGGCGACTCGCCGACAACCACAACAACACCGTCGAAACCATAATGATATTCTCCCCGACGGTCCTGCACCACCCAGGAATTTCGCTGGCGCATCGCGGCGTCAATCTCCGGAACGGACTGGGCACCGGCGCTCTCGACTGACGGCAACAAAAAAAACATTTTGATGATCCGGACCGCGCGTAGACAAAAACCGCAATCATCGTCGTAATAAATCTTGATACCGGCTCCCGATGCTGTGACGAATTTGCGCCCTAGAAAGTCCCAGAATTGACCGGGTAAAAAGAACAAGATTCCGGTAATCCCAAGTAATGGGAAAATACCGACGAACAAGACTGACGAAATTGATAAGTGTAGAATAACAATCCCCAGTGCCGCACCCAGACGAAACGACGCCTTTCTTACCGGCAGCAGTAACGACAGCGGGGCGATCACTTCGAGGAACAAAACCGACCAGGTCAAAAGTCTGAGCGTAAAATAAGGCGCCTCGCGCAACGCTTTGCCGATCGGTGTCGCCAGGTAGTCGATACTCAACGCATAATAGATCGCACTCCCTTCGCTCCACCATTCTTTACCGGACTTGAGCATGACGCTGAAAAGGTACACGGAGACGATTTGTATCGCGAAAGCGATGGTGCTCAGGGATAGGAATTGCTGGGAAGGAGGAGGATCATCGCGCCAAGCGGCATCGACCGAATACGCTGCACCCCAGGGCAGAAACATGCCCCAAAAGAGCATCAGCCGCAGCAGCACGTCGGCGCTATAGCCGACGTAAGGATTGCGCGTAATTAAAGATACACAAAGCCCCCAAGTGAGAATACTCGCAAGTCGCGTCCGGTAGCCGACCAATAACGCTAACGCGGCTAAGCCAGCCAGAATGAAAAGCACCGCCTGCCACTGCCAGATTCCCGACATTTGGTGCAGCGACACGGACCAGCGGTTGGTGTGATCGATCACCAACATTCGGGGCGCGATCCCTTGGTCGGTGTAATGCGCAACTAAGTCCGAAGAGCGCTGAATCAAATCGAGGATAACGATCAGCGCGCAGCCAACGCGAAGCGCCGCCATAGAGCGCAGATCCGCCCCGAATACGAATTCAAAATAGCTCTTCATCAGCTAAAATAACCCATCACAAAGTCGAGAGGACAATTTTAGAGCACGGCGAGAAAATTTGCGAGTCTATTTTAGAAGGCGCTTCAGACTTCCTTGTGCAACAGGGCCGGGTGATTCCACGCCCTAAACAATATGGTCTCTAAGCCAAAAACCAAAAAGGCGCCAGGGGTTACCCAGCGCCTTTTTCTTACTTAAAAAGCGTCAGCTAGTGATTTGGTTTAGTCTGGTTTTCTCCGGCTAACTCGGGATAGTGCAACCACGCCCGCGCCGAGCAACAAGAATGAAGCGGGCTCAGGAATATCCCGTGTGGTAGTCCCTGAACTTTCACCGGTGCTGCTGGCAGTCGTAGTATCCGTGCCGGTAGAGCCCGTACCGGTGGTGGGATAGCTGCTCGTGCCGCCCGAGCTGTCGCCCGTTGTCGTCGGGTCACTCGTCGTCCCGGTGGTCGTCGGGTCACTCGTTGTCCCGGTGCTACCGGTCGACCCGGTGGTTCCAGTCGTAGTCGGACAGCCCTGTGGGTCGATATCGCAAGCGGAGAATGCACCGCTGATCGCCAAGACTTCACCGCCGGCGCTCGTATCGTTGATTTCGAATTTGAACAACAGCGTGTCCGTCGGCAGCAATGCAAACGGGTCTATGAATGTAAAAATAGCCCAGTCGTCGACTCCCTGCCCGGTCTGTTGCTGATCCAAGCTCGGCCCGATATCTGATAATTGCTTTAGAATTGTGCCGTTGAAACTTGTGATACTCTGTTGCTGTGCTGAGGTCAGGTCGCCGGTTGGATCCAAACTAGGAGTCGTTGTCGCGTTCTTATAGATAGTCAGGTTGCTGAGCGTGATCGGATTCGAACCGTTGCCACCTTCATTCATGTCCAGGAACAGTACGATGTTATTGATCGGTGTGCTAGAAAACTGTTGCAAGTAAAAGGCTTGCAAGTCAGCGACCGAAACCATCCAATAGAGTGTCCCAGAACCGCTGGTGTTTCCAGTGGGAAGAAGGGTATTGGAGTTGTCGACATTGACGGTTCCGCCTGAATTATCCGAGCCGCCTTGAGCATTTTCATAGAGGATAATATTGTAATTCCCCAAACCACTGCCGCTGGGTGCCGGATTCAGAGAATAAAATCCGTAATCGCCGTTATCGAACGTCAACGCACTGGCTGGACTGACCGTGAGCGCCGTGTAAGCCGCCGCAATAGTGAATCCACGCAAAAGTTTCGATAAATTTTTCATAAGCCTCCTTGTTGGCTGAACACGCATAAGATTGCGCCTTATTCAGTCGAGACATTGAGCAAGACCAATGCCAGAAAAACAACTAGTGGGAATGCTTGATGATTGTCGATCGCCTCGGTGGCAAAAGTGTAAACAGTCAAGACACTTTCCAGAGAAAAGAAAATCGCGACGCAAGCTGCTGAATTGTTGTCGATTTTTTGCCCAGGAATTGTAAATAGACTTTACAAGAGCTGAAACGTCATCATCGGTCGACAACATCGCTGCTGATCGGCTGAGTTACCGCTGGTGCGAAATGATAGTGGAGCCTATGCGAAGTGAATTCTTCGCTGGTGATTTGGCTAAGACCTGCAAACAATTAGCAAAAATTATGTTCCATTAATCAATGCGTCTTCCCCGCAACTTGCTTAACCCAATGAATCCCAAGATCAGTAACATCAGTGCCGTCGGTTCTGAAATTTCCGTTGCACCGCCAGCAGTGTTGCCCGTTGAGATCGCGGCGTTATTCGCGGTCGCGGTGTCGGCTGTATTTCCCCGACTAGCCGCCGTAGTTGCGCCACAACCTTTCGGATAAAGATCGCAATGGTTAAGTTTTCCACTTACCGACAAACTCTCCGGACCGTTGTCTAGCCCGCTGATCATGACGTAGTAATTTCCTAACACAGTGCCGCCGGGAGCGGAGTCTAGTGATTCCAACTCGTATGAGCCATTGGAGATGGTTATGGCTTGAGCCACACTCATTTTAGCCGGCAAGACGATGCCGGCGACAATCAAACTCAAAAGTATCTTCGTACTATTCGTCATAAATTTCCCCATTGCTGGATAAATTCGGTAAGCAATGTCGCTATGGCAAAATTTAGAGCAAGTCTTATGCCTTTCTGTAACCAGTTGGAATCTTGGTAGATTCATGGTAGCGCATGGCAGCCAAGTGTAAACCATCTTGACACTTTTTTCGCCATTAGAGACCTCGCGGTAAGTCGTTGGAACTTAAGTGGATTTGCGGGTGGCAAGTGTAAATAAAATTTACACCTGTTGGGCGACTGCTTTACCGTTTACAGCTTTCCGGTAGTTGGCCGATCGATTGTCTCGTAGGCCGCGGACCGGTTGGTCGAGGACGCAGCGAGTCTGACGCCCTCCGTTGAGCTTCAGAGGGATAGCGGAGATTGCGAGAAATCCTAACCGATGGGATCTATACAGATGAGGCGGGACAGTGGGCGATCAGATATCGATAGCTGCTTAGTTTCTTTGACTTTGCTCTTTCTCCTTTAGCTGTCGGAGCAGATCGTCAAAGCTCCCTTTGGCGAGTATGCGGCTAAACTGAGAGCGATAGTTGACCACTAGGCTGATGTCCTCCACGACGACATCATAGATTTTCCAGTCGCCTTCTACCTGATGGAGCTGGTAGTTAACCGAAGTGGGTTCGCCCTTGGTTGAAACGATTTTGGTTTTGACTTCGGCGACGTTGTTCTTGATGGTTTCCTGCACGAACAAGATTTTTTCATCTTTGTAAGAGCCGATCTTGCCGATGTAAGAGTTGCCGAGAAAATCCGTGAAGGCGGCGATGAATTCGTTGTGCCGCGCCGATACACTGTCCCAATGTTTGCCCAAAGCTTGTTTCGCCATCTCGGCCCAATCGAAACGGGGCATAATCGAATCGCGCAACGCCTGTTTACGGGCCGCTTCACTACCTACCACTGGATTGTTGACTACGGTCATTACTTTCTGAATTGTCTCCTGAACCTGCTGCGTCGGTGAATTGGCGAGTACAAGCCCTGGCGTCCAGACGGCAAACAATATGGCTGTGACAATCCGCTTCGTAAGATAAGACATGGCACCCCCTCTGAGACCATACACTCACCAGCGCAAACTCAAGGCCATGTAGGAGGGCGGCGGACATGTGCAACGTAACGCCTAAAACTGCGGATCTTTCCCATGGCGTGAGACGAGATCGGCAGTGTGTGAGCCAGTATTGGGGAAACTTGAACAGTTTCGGAAAAGCGGAATTCGCCAGCAGCGCAGCGAAACGCCACATCCGAATTGAGCACTGCCGATGAAAGGAGGGCTATTTTACGAAGAAACTCAGCGATTGGCTGGTGTATTGAGCTAACGGTGAAAAATAGATGCCGAAGACCAACGTTAGAACTGTCAGGGGTATCATCAGAGTAAATCATTGACCGAGACCGGAGATCGTCTTGTCCTCGGGATTCGGCGAGTCGAGAAACATGGTCTTCACTATTTTCGCGTAATAGTAAAGCGATACGACGCTATTGAGGGCGGCGACCACTGCGAGCACAGCGAAGGCGCCGCCCTGTTTGATCACCGCGGAGAACAGGAAAAACTTACCGATAAAGCCGGCAAAGGGCGGCAGACCCGTTAGTGAAAAGAGAAACACCGCCAGACAAACCGCCGGGACGACGGCGCCACGCCAGGCCAGACCACGGTAGTTTTCAATGTCTTCGTCGCCGGTCACGTTGGCGATCATGCCAACGACCAAGAAGGCGCCGACGTTCATGATCAAATAGACCACGATGTAAAACAGCACCGCCGACAATCCTTCGTTACTGAGAATCGCCAAGCCCATCATCATGTAGCCCGCATGAGCGATACCCGAATAGGCGAGCATGCGCTTAACGTTTCGTTGATTGAGCGCGCAAAGATTGCCCAGGGTCATGGTCATCATGCTCAAGAACAAGATGACCTGCGGCCACTCCACACCGGAAAGACTCGCCCAGTCGCCGCCCGGCGCCATGCGCGATACGCCGGGAAAGAAAAAGCGAATCATGATCGCCATGCCGGCAGCATTGGAAGCCACCGATAGAAACGCGGTGAAAGGCGTCGGCGCGCCCTGATAGACATCTGGCGACCACATGTGAAACGGCACGAAGACGATCTTGTAGCCGAAGCCGGCCATGATGAAGACAAAGGCCATGAACAGCGCCGCTTTGTTATAGACCGTTCCGCCGAGCGCGGCTTGAATCGCACCATAGTCCAGGCTACCGGTCATGCCGAAGACCCAGCTCATGCCGTAAATCATCGTGCCCGACGCGACGCCGCCGTAGATTAAATATTTTAGCGCCGCCTCGCTGGAGCGCCGGTTGCGCGGCAAGAACCCGGTGAGCACATAAGAGGTGAGACTCACCAATTCCAAAGATAAATAGGCCATCAGCAGATTGCTCGATGAGGCCATGAAAAACATCCCCAGGGCGCAGGTCAAGAGCAGCGTGTAGTATTCGCCTTGGTGCACCTGTTTGATCTCATTGCTGCCGAGCGACATCCAAATACAAAGAATCGTCGCCGCCAGAGCGAAAACTTTGAAAAACAGGCTAAAGTTATCGAGCACTATCATGCGGTGAAACAGCCAGCCCGGCTGCGCGCTGTAGAGATCTAAGGTCGCGATCAGCGCAGCGGCGCATCCGGCCACGGCGATCAGCGCCAGACTGCGCTTGCTCTGGGCAATCAGATCGAGCACGATTAAGAGCAGAATCGTGACCGAGACGATGATCTCGGGCAGAAAAAAAGTGAGGCTGGCGACGTTTTTCAAATCCATGGCTTAACTTTTCAGATGCGGAATAATAATCTGGTTGAGCTGATCCAGCGAAGCGCGCAACAGATCCAAAACTACGCTGGGATAGACGCCGACAATGATCACAATTACGCCCAACGGGACTAATGTGAACATTTCCCGGCCATTGATCTCCGGCATCTTTAAATATTTTTCATTGGGCGGGCCCAAGTAAACGCGCTGGATCGTCCAGAGCAGATAGCCCGCCGTCAGCACGACGCCGCTGGCGCCGAGAATCGTCAGCACCGGATACCTCTGCCAGACGCCGAGCAAAACCAACACTTCGGAGATAAAGCCGGAGAGGCCGGGGAGTCCCATGGACGCGAAGAAGGCGAGCGCGGTCACCCCGGTGTATACGGGCATGATGGTCGCGAGGCCGCCAAAGCCTTCGATCTCGCGATGGTGCGCTCGGTCGTAGACGACGCCGACCAAGAGGAATAGCATGCCGGTGATCGTACCGTGGTTGAACATTTGCAACACCGCGCCGTTAATACCCTGGGTGGTAAAACTCGCCATGCCGAGCATGACGTACCCCATATGGCTCACACTCGAATAAGCGACAAGCTTCTTAAGATCCTTTTGCGCCATGGCGCACAGCGCGCCGTAGATAATATTCCACGCGCCAAGAGCGCCCAGAAACCAGTAGGCCAAATCCGCCGTCGCTACAGGCAGCATCGGAAAATTCACCCGGAGAATTCCATAGGTGCCCATCTTCAGCAGCACGCCGGCGAGGATGACCGAGATCGCCGTCGGCGCTTCGACGTGGGCATCGGGCAACCAAGTGTGAAACGGAAAGGCCGGGATCTTGATGGCAAAGCCGATAAAAAAAGCCATCCAAACAACATGCTGAAAGCCCCAGCCCCATTGGTCAAATGGCCATATCGGCAACACTTGCGCGCTGTATTTGCTTGCCTGTGCCATCATGATTCGCATGTCAAAGGTGTGCGGCTCCACCGTGAAAAAGAGCGCCAGGATGGCGAGCAGCATCAGCACGCTGCCGAACAGCGTATAAAGAAAAAACTTGATCGCCGCATACTCTCTGCGCGGGCCGCCCCAGATGCCGATGAGAAAATACATCGGCAAGAGCATCACCTCCCAAAAAATATAGAACAGGAAGAAGTCCAGCGCGCAAAACACGCCCATCATGCCGGCATCGAGCAGGAGAAACAACGCGAAGTAGCCTTTGACGGCTTTGTCAATTCCAAACGAAGCGAAGATGCAGAGAAAGCTCAAGAGCGCGGTCAGCAGCACCATCGAGATGCTCACACCGTCTATACCCATGGTGTAACTGATGTTGTAAGCGGGTATCCAATAGTAATCTTCGACGAACTGAAAACCGGCCTTGGTGCGATCGAATTGATTGAACAGCCAAATCGACATCAACAGTGGCGGCGTCGTTATAGCGGCGGAGAACCAACGGATCACCTTGGCGTTGTTCGGTAGCATCAAAACCACCACCGCGCCCGCAAGCGGGATGAAGGTCATGTAAGTGAGAACGTTATCCATCTTCTGCAATCTCCCTAACGATCAGCTCCAGTAGTGCACCTTTACGTAAATCGCGAGCGCCATCGCGATTAAAATGACGAAGAGATAGCTATTGATATTTCCCGTCTGCAAGCGGCGAAATTTGTTCCCCGCCCAGAAGGTAACGTTCGCCACCGCGTTAACCATGCCGTCGATGACATAGCTGTCAAACAAACCGTTCAGCCATGAGGCGAAGCGCGTCAACGTCGCCGCGCCATTGACGATGCCGTCGATGATATAGGCGTCGAACGCCGACCAAAAACGCGCCAGCAGCAAGGTGCCGTTAACAAAGACTGTTTGGTAAAACTCGTCGAAATACCACTTGCGGTCGAATACCCGATAAAAGAAACCTCCGGCGAGATTGCAAAAAATGTCTGGCGATAGCGACTCGCGTCGGTACATGAGAAATGCGATGAAGACGCCGAACGACGCGACCGTCACCGAAACGGCCATCAAGCCCCATTCCAGCGCATGCGACGCGTGCCCTTCCGCGTGGGCGTGAATCACCGGCTCAAGCCAATGGGCGAATTGGCTCCCGCCCAACACGCCAGGCAATCCGATCAAGCCGGCAAATATGGCGCCAATCGCCAGAATCACCAGCGGCATCGTCATCACCGAGGGCGATTCATGTAAATGTTCCTGCGTATGATGATCGGCGCGGCACTTGCCGTAGAAAGTCATGAACAATTGGCGGAACATGTAGAACGCCGTCATGCCCGCGCCGCATAGGGCGAGAAACCAAACGAGCTTGTTGCCGTGTTCACTGGTGAAAGCCAACCAAAGGATTTCATCCTTGGAGAAGAAGCCGGCGAACGGCGGGAAGCCGGCGATGGCGAGCACGGAAATGAAAAACGTAGAGAACGTCAACGGCATCCACTGCTTGAGCCCGCCCATTTTGCGCATATCCTGCTCATGGTGCATGGCGTGGATCACGCTGCCGGCGCCGAGGAAGAGACAAGCTTTGAAAAAAGCGTGGGTCATCAGATGGAAAATCGCCGCTGCGTAGCCGCCCACGCCGACACCGATGAACATGTAGCCCAGCTGACTGACGGTCGAGTAGGCGAGCACTTTCTTGATATCGTTTTGCGTCAGCGCGATGGTCGCCGCCAGTAACGCGGTGGCAACACCAATGATCGCGATGACATTTAAAGTGTCCGGTGCCATGGAAAAAAACACATTCATCCGCGCCGTCATGTAGACACCGGCGGTGACCATCGTCGCCGCATGAATCAGCGCGCTGACAGGCGTGGGTCCCGCCATCGCATCGGGCAACCAGACATGGAGCGGGATTTGCGCCGACTTACCGGTGGCGCCGACAAAGAGAAATAACGTCGCTACCGTCACCACCGGCCAGCCCCAAATCAGCGAATCTTTGATCGACGGCGCCCACTTGACCATCTCGCGAATAGTCAGCGAGCCATGCCCCTGCGCATCCAGCGACCAGAACAGCAAAAACATGCCGAGCACGAAGCCGAAGTCGCCGACCCGGTTGACGATGAAAGCCTTGTTGCCGGCGCGCGCGTTAGCTTGGTCGTGATACCAAAAACCGATCAACGCATAGGAACACAAACCCACGCCTTCCCAACCAACGAACAGCAACATCAAGCTGTCGCCCAGCACCAGCGTGAGCATCGCCGCAGTGAACAAGTTTAAATAGGCGAAGAAGCGCCAGAACGCCTTATCGTCGTGCATGTAACCGGTGGCATAGATGTGAATCAGCCCGCCGATCCCGGTGACGACCAGAATCATCACCGCCGACAACGGATCGATCATGAACGCCATGTCGACTTTCAAAGAACCGAGTTCGATCCAGCGATAAAGATTATCGATGAGAAAGCGTTTGTCAGGCGCCAAGCCCTTAAGCGTAAAGAACGCATTGACGGAAAGCGCGAACGCGATGACCACCGGTGTACAAGCGATCACGCCGATGGCGCCCTTGCCCATGCGCTTCTGAATCTTCGCGCCGAGCAATCCGTTGACGATGGCACCGATCAACGGCAAGAACACGATCCAGCGAATGAAATCTGTCTGTATCGGACTTTCCATCAATAAACCTTGAACTTTTGAACCCTTGAACCTTGAACTACTCTTTTAACGTTTCCACCGCTTCAACGTCGATGCTGTGGAACAGTTGGAAGATCGCTAGTACGATCGCCAAGCCCACCGCGGCCTCCGCCGCCGCCAGCATGATCACAAAGATCGCGTAGATCTGCCCGACGTGGTTACCGCTGCTGAAATGGGAAAACGCGACATAGTTGATGTTGGCGCTGTTGAGGATCAGTTCGACACCCATCAGCACGCTGATGGCGTTACGGCGGGTGAGCACCGTGAACAACCCCAATGCGAAGAGAATCGCGCCGAGGGTGAGATAGGAAGAGAGCTCGTTGGGCGACATGGCTACTCTTTGATCTCCTTGCGGGAAAGCACCACGGCACCGATCATCGCACCGAGCAATACCAACGAGGCTAGCTCAAAGGGCAAAAGATATTCATATAAAAAGGAATCTCCGATCTTGGCGGTGGTGGCGGCGAAGGTGATTTCCTTGGCTCTTGCCCAGGGCGTTTCCTTGACGATTTGAATCACCAACACGAGAAACAAGGCGACCACCAGGAGCGCCGGGATTCGGCCGGCGGCGCGGTTAGTGATCTCGACGTCGGTAATCCGATGGGTCAGCATGACGGCGAAGAGAATCAGGACAAGAATACCGCCGACATAAATCAACAGCTGCACAGCGGCGACAAAGTCGGCGCCGAGAAAAACATAAATTCCAGCAACTCCCATGAACGTTCCCAGCAGAGAGAACGCCGAGTAAATGATGTTGCGCGAAAACGCCACCATACCGGCGGACACCACCGTAACCAGAGCAATTAGATAAAAGACCGCCGTCGAAACATCCATAACTTTCTCTAATTTTAGGGATCGCGGAAGAAGAAAACGTTCTGGGTCAACTACCGGAAAATCCGATCTGGATCAAGCGGCGGAGGAAACTGCGCCGTCGGCCGCCCCAATTCACCACCTATCCCTCCTCTGCGGCGCCTCCTCCGTCCGGCGTGGCGAACTCATCGAGATACTTCTGGCCGATATCGACCTTAGTGATCAATTTGGGCTCGGTTTCGCCGCCCTTCTTGGGCTTGTATAGATTCTGCGCCTGCGGCGCGAAATGGCGCACCAGTCCAGCCGGGTTGTAACTCGCGCCTTCGAATTCTTGCGAATGGCGGATCGCGCCGGTCGGGCACGCCTCGGAACAGAGGCCGCAGTACATGCATTTGCACACGTCGATGTCGAAGTGGCTAAAGTAGCGCTGCTTGGTCTCCTTGTTCATTTCGATACCGATGGTGATACAGGTGATCGGACAGTCGCGCTCGCACGCCAAGCAACCGGTGCAAATGTCCAAGTCCACTTCGAGAATGCCGCGGTAGCGGTGCGGCAGAGTTTCTTGGATCGGCACCGGAATCTTGTCCGGGTACTGGATTGTCATCGGCCGGCGCATCAGGTGCGAGAAAGTGATCGACATCCCCTCGAAGGTCGACGCCACCGTGTCCTTGATGTCTTTTAGATAACTGGCAACAACACCCATAATTCCTCAGCAACTAAATATGCGGCTTCCAATAAAGCTCGGGTTTGGCTGCGCGAAACTGAAAACCGACCCGGCGGAAGAAATTAATAATCGTCGCGATCGCGAAACCAAGAGTGAGCGCGCCGAAGATGCGCCGGCCATTCTCATCCATAAACATGAAGCCGATGGTGCCTAGCATACAGATGAAAGACAGCGGCACCATGTACTTCCAGCACAGCGCCATCAATTGGTCGACGCGCACGCGCGGCAACGTCGCGCGCACCCACATGGCGACAAAGACCCAGAAATAGGCTTTCAAGAAAAACGTCACGAACTGAAGCATTCCCAACAGCACTGGATTGTCGGTTACCGGCGGCACTTGCCACCCGCCCATGAACAGCGTGGTAGCCACAGAACCGATGACATAGAGATTGCCCCACTCGGCGAAGAAGAAAAACAAGAAGCGCATACCGCTATACTCGGTCACGTAGCCGGCAACCAGTTCAGACTCAGCTTCGGGAATGTCGAAGGGCGTCCGGTTGCCTTCCGCTAAGGCAGCGGTGAAAAAAAGAAAAAACGCGCAAAAAGTAAATGGATTGTGGAACATGAACCAATCCCACGGTGCCCAGCCTTGAGCCCTTATGATGCCTTGCATGCTCAGCGTGCCAGCGAGAAACACGACGGTGAGCACCGACAGGCCCGCGGGAATTTCGTAGCTGACGATCTGCGCCGCCGAGCGCATGCCGCCGAGCAATGACCATTTGTTGTTCGATGCCCAGCCGGCCATGAGAATGCCGACGACCACCAGCGAAGTAACCGCGAGCAAATAGAGAATGCCGATATTGAGATCGGCAACGATCAGGTTCGCGCCGAACGGAATCACGACGAAGGAGCAAAGAAAACCCATGAAGACGACATAGGGAGCGAGCGGAAACAGTTTCTGATCCGCCGCCGTTGGAATGATGTCTTCCTTCATGATGTTCTTGATGCCGTCGGCGAGCCACTGGAGAATCCCTTGCGGCCCGACCCGGTTCGGCCCGACCCGCGACTGCATGCGCGCCCAAACGCGCCGTTCGAGCCAACTGGTCACCCCGGCAAGTGGCGCGACGAAGACGGAAAGCACCACCAACGCAGTGACGACCATGGCGATGGCGTAGACAACTTCTCTCGGCACGCCGGCGAACGCGCCGTCTTTAATCATTTGGTCGATAAAAGCTTGCATGTTGAATTCCAATTTCTATTAACGGTCGATCTCCGGCGCGTCGACGTCTAGGCTGCCGATCAATGCGATTAGATCGGCGACCATGATGCCCTTGCTCAGCTTGTCGATAATGCTCATCGCCGTATAAGAGCCGGTGCGAATGCGCACGCGATAGGGATATTCGCTGCCATCGCTGACGACATAAAAACCCATATCGCCGCGCGGCGCTTCGACCCGTGCGTAACACTCGCCGGCTGGCGGTCTAAATTTCTTCGGCACTTTGGAGATCGCCGGACCCTTGGGCAACATCTTGAGGCATTGATAGAGAATTTTGACGCTCTCTTGCATCTCGCGGATGCGCACCCAGAAACGATCGTAACTATCGCCCAAAGAGCCGACCTGCGCTGTTCCGACGGGCACCTCGAAATCTAATTCTGGATATATGGAGTAGGGAATATCGCGGCGGATGTCCCACTTGATTCCCGAGCCGCGCAGATTGGGCCCGACCAAATTGTAAGACAGCGCGTCTTCCTTGCTGACAACGGCGACACCGGCCAAGCGCTCGATGAAAATTTTGTTGCCGGAGAGCAAGCGGTTGAACTCTTCGACGATGGGCCCAAAATGATCGAGAAACTGGGTGATCTTCGCCAAGGTTTCCGGCAGGATGTCGTAGCCGACGCCGCCGATGCGGATGTAATTATAGGTCAGCCGCGCGCCGCAAATTTCTTCCATTAAATTGTTAATCGTCTCGCGTTCGCGCAACGCGTGAACGAACGGCGTCATCGCGCCAATATCCTGGCCGAACGTGCCAACCGAGATCAAGTGGCTAGCCAAGCGGTTGAGCTCACAGGCGATCACGCGGCAGAACTCGCCCCGGCGGGTGACTTCGGTGCCGGCCAATTTCTCAGCCGCCATGCAGAAAGCCTGGTTGGCGAACATCGCGGCGAGATAATCCGCCCGGTCGGTGTAGGGCACATATCCGTGGTAGGTCACCTTTTCGCCGATCTTCTCGATGGACCGGTGCAGGTAGCCGACGTCCGGGATCGCTTCGCTGATGACTTCGCCGTCGGTCTTTACCACGAAGCGCAACACGCCATGGGTCGACGGATGCTGCGGCCCGACGCTGATCGTCATGTCTTCAGTAAAGAAACCTTGAGCTGGAGCGGTGTCGGTCATCTAGATACCTTATCGCAACAATTTTTCCACCAGCGGCGCGCGCTGGGTGCTGATGCCGTCGTATTCTTCCTGCTCGACGTAGTCCTTGCGCAGGGGAAATCCGACCCAATCTTCCGGCAGCATGATGCGCCGTAGATCCGTATGCCCCTCGAAGATCACACCGAACAAATCATAAACCTCGCGCTCAAACCAGTTGGCCACTTTCCAGATCTCTTCGACCGTGGCGATCTTGGGATTGTCGCGCGGCAAATCGACTTTGAGGACGATCTGATGATTCTGCGCGTAGGAAAATAGGTGGTAAACGACTTGAATCTTTTCTTCCTTGGGCCAATCGAGCGCCGTCAAGTCCGACAACACTTCGAAGCGATAGCCAGGCGAACTGCGCAGGAAGCGGCAGATTTCGATGATCGCCGCGCTGTCGACGTTTAAGCAAGGCTCCATCGCCTCGCCTTTGAAGTTGCCAACCATGCCGGGAAAGAGTTTTTCCAGCGAAGCGTAAAGTTCCTTCGCGTCCATTTGTCCTTACTGATCTTTACTCGGCAACCTCAGCCGGACTCGGCGCCTTTGCTTTCACCAGCCAGCGCTCACGCATCATCTTGTCCTGAATTCTGAGCAGCCCTTCTGTCAGTGCCTCGGGGCGCGGTGGACAGCCGGGAACGTAGACATCCACGGGAATAATCTTGTCGACGCCTTTGCAGACCGAATAGGCGAGCTGAAACAAGCCGCCGCAGTTCGAGCAGCTGCCCATGGAGATGACATATTTCGGGTCGGGCATCTGGTCGTAGAGGAGCTTCGTCCGTTTGGCCATCTTATAAGTCAACGTGCCGGCGACGATCATCAGATCGGATTGCCGCGGCGTCGCCCGCGGCACCGCGCCGAAGCGGTCTAAATCGGCGCGCGGCCCACCGGTTTGCATGAGCTCAATGGCGCAGCAGGCCAAGCCGAACAGCATGTACCACTGCGAGGAGGCGCGCCCCCAGTTGAGCAAGTCGTCGACCTTGGTAGTGAAAACCGTTTCCGGCAGCGAATTGATCAGTGGTTTCATGGCATTTCTCCTAAAGTCGAGTATATCAGGCCTTGACCTTCTTTACCCAGTCCAAGTCGCCCTTGGTCCATGCGTAGATCAAGCCGAGAAAGAGAATGCCGACGAACAACAACACTTCGACCAACGCAAAAATACCGGCGCCGCCTTCGACCCAGCGGCGAAAAACCGCGGCCACGGGGAAGATAAATGCGATTTCAACTTCGAAAATGATAAAAATCAGCGCCACGAGATAAAATCGGATGTTGAAATTGACCCAGGCGCTGCCGGTGGACGGCTCACCGCACTCATAGGTCGACAGCTTGCGCGTCTGTGGATTGGACGGCCGCAGCAGCTTGCCGATCAGCAGATTGACACCGACGAACCCAAGTCCTAACGCGGTAAACACTAGGACGTTAGCGAATTCAAATAGCATCGTAAGTTTCCGTAGTTACAATTGCAGAAAGGTAACGGTCTCTTATAACCATAAATGTTGTAGAGATTCAACCAGTATGACGCGCGCAAACAACGGCAAAAAGTTTGCGATCCGGCGGTTTTTTGACTACAGTCAGCGCCGATTCTGCCAAATCCGTAAACGGGCAGTAAACCAGCCGCATTCTTGCTAGCGTAGCGGATAAGCAGCGCGATTCATGGGAAAAATCCACATTGCATTTTGGCTTTTCCTCGTGAGCCAAGCCTTCAACGGAACGGCAGCTCTCAGCCAGACCCGCCTCACACCAGTGCGCACTGCCTACAGCGCTCTTTCTGCTGGCATCGGCACTCTTTGGCTAAGTCACGAAGAGGGTCATTTTAGAAAACATGGCTTGGATTCGAGTCTGATCTATATCCGCGGCGGCACGACCGCCGTGCAAGCGCTGCTCGCGGGTGAAATTCAGTTCGGCCATCTGTCGCCGGCACCGATGCTAACCGCATGGGTCCAAGGCGCCGATTTCGTTTGGGTCGGCACCACCACCCATCAAATGGTCTTCACTCTGCTCGTCGACCAAAGCATCACCAAGGGCACTGAACTGAAAGGCAAGAAAATCGGCATCACCCGGCTCGGCTCCGCCAGCGAGCTCGCCGTACGCATGGCGCTGGAACAGTTTGGCTTGAATCCGAAGGACGTTACCATGCTCTCGCTGGGCGGTATTCCGGAAATCCTCGCGGCGATACGCGCCGGAGCGGTCAACGGCGGCATTCTCTCGCCGCCGACCTCCACCGCGGCACGCGACATGGGATTTCGGCCGCTGCTGCATATCCCCGATCTCGGCCGAGAATTCACTTTCTCCGGTATCGCGGCGAAACGTTCATTCGTGCAGAGCCAACCGGAAATCGTCCGCGCCTACATGGCCTCGCTCACCGACGGCGCCAAAGTGTATAAGGAAGACAACCGCGCCGCGCTGCGGATTCTCCGTAAATACCTGCGCGCCGACGACCGCACCCTCGAAAGCGGTTATAAGGAATACGACAAAGCGATCTCCAGCCCACCATATCCCGGAATTGCCGGGCTCGAAGCGGTGCGCGAGAGTCTTTTAGAAGCGACGCCACAATTGAAAAACGTAGATTTGCGAAAATTTGTCGACGACAGGTTTGTCAGAGCGAAATGATAAAACAACAATGGTCGAGGATGGAGGATCGAAGATGGCCGGTCAACGTTGAGGCGGATCGAGAATCGCGAACTTCTATCCTCCATCCGCTATCCTCGACCCCTGTTTTCATCCCTATAGGCCCGCGCAGGAGGACACATGCGAATTGAAACTGAGCGCAAGATGCGCCGATGGCGCGAACAGCGTTGGATATTGGATCAAGTCATTCAAACCCGCGGCATCGATTGGGATCAGGCGCGCACTGGGAAAATCATCCGCAACTGCGGCCCCGGTGTCGAGACGGATCTCAATGACCTTTGTAGCCGAATAAAAAAGTTCGTCGATATCCCGCGCGAATTCTCCCAGGCCGCGGCGCGCCGCGAAGAGCAAGGGCGTCAAGCGGAAGCCGGCGGCGAACTAAATAAAGCTTGCGATCACTACTACATCGCTTCCTGTTTTTATACCAACGCCATGTGGTCGATCTACGAAGACGGCAACCCGCAGCGCATCCACTGGCAAGAACGCAAGCGCGCCACCTATGACAAATTTATTCAATACGCGGGAAGGCCCATTGAACGGGTCGAGCTGCCCTACGATGGTAAAAAACTCCAAGCGCTCTTGCATCTGCCGCCGAATCGCAAACCCGGCGAGAAAGTTCCCTGCGTCATGTACATCCCCGGCATGGACGGCGTCAAAGAAGATCATCCCGCCGCCGGCGATCCGTTCGTCGAGCGCGGCTTCGCGCTCTTGTCGGTTGACTGCCCCGGCCAAGGCGAGACCCGCGAGGGCGGCATCAAATGTACCGCGTCCAACGTCGAAGAAGCCGGCAAACTCGCCGCGGATTACTTAGTCAAACGGCCTGAAATTGACGGCGAACGGCTCGGAGTGATGGCGTCGAGCATGGGCTCCTACTGGGCGCCCCGCGTCGTCGCCGCGGAAAAACGCTTCAAAGCCTGCGCCGTCAGCGGCGTCTGCATGGAGCCAGGCCAATTCGCGATCTTCAACATGTCGTCGCCGACGTTTAAGCTCAACTACATGTACATGTCCGGCTACGACGACGAAGCGGCGTTCGACGAATTCTGCAAAACTCTCTCGCTCGAAGGCGTGACGGCAAACATTACTTGCCCATATATGGTCGTCGCCGGCGAGGACGACGAACATTGCGAGATGAAGTTCGTCTACGAGTTAATGGGCGAAGCGCCGGCGCCCAAACTGCTCTACGTCTTCGAAGGCGAGCGCCACTCGATCAGAAATCCCAAGGCGCGCCCGCTGGTCGTCAACTGGTTGATCGACACCTTACTCGGCAAGCCCTTTAAATCGGAAATCATCCGCATCGAAACCAGCGGCAAGGAAGTCCATCGGGAGTGGGCCACGTTTTCGGCTGAGGCTTCTTAGTATACGTCCTACTCGTCCCATAGGACCCATAATGAAACTAGCCTACGGCGACATCATCGGCGGCGTCAGCGGCGACATGTTCGTCGCCGCGCTGCTCGACCTCGGTTTGTCGCTGCACAAACTCAAATCCGAGCTTAAGAAGGTCCCGACACTCAAGTTTGATCTCAAAGCTTCAAAAAAACTCGTTCACTCCTGCCGTGCTACTCAGTTTCAAGTCATCTGCCCGAAACACGAAGCGCCGCGCTCGTGGCGAGATATTCGCCGCTTGATCGATCGCAGCCAAGTGAGTTCCCAAGTCAAAGCAACTGGCGTCAAAATCTTTACCGCCCTCGCCGAAGCCGAAGCAAAGATCCACGGCGTCGCCGTCGACAAGGTTCACTTCCACGAAGTCGGCGCCACCGACTCCATCGTCGACATCATGGCCGTTGCGATCGGGATCAGAGAACTGGGCATTAACGCGCTGCACTTCTCGCCAATTCCACTGGGCCGCGGCATCACCCGCTCCGGGCACGGTCCATTGCCCGTGCCTGGACCGGCGACGCTGGAGCTGCTGAAAGGGCTGCCGACCTTTGGCATCGATCTCGAGAGCGAAACCGTCACGCCCACCGGCGCGGCGATCGTCAGGACGCTGGGGAAAAGCTTCGGCGACCAGCCAAGCATGACGATTAACAAGATCGGCTACGGCACCGGCCGGAAAGAATTTGCCAATCGGCCCAATCTGTTTCGCCTGAGCGTCGGCGAAAGCGCTGGCCGTCTCAAGCACGAAGAGATGCTGGTGATCGAAACCAACATCGACGACATGAACCCGCAGTATTTCGACCACGTCATGGAGTGCCTCCTCGCCGCCGGCGCGCGCGATGTTTTTCTCACGCCGATTCAGATGAAGAAGAATCGACCGGCCATACTCCTCACCGTGATCTGTGAACCGGTGCAGCGCGATCGGCTCGCCGAAATCATCCTGCAAGAGACCAGCAGCATCGGCGTGCGCTACTATCCCGTGAGTCGATTGATTCTCAAGCGCGAGACCAGAAAAGTAAAAACTCACTACGGCGATGTAACGGTGAAAATCATCGAACAGCCGGACGGCACAGAGCGCGCGACACCGGAGTATGACGACCTCAAACGAATTGCCGCAGCGAAGAACGTCACGCTGAAAACCATTCACGACGAAACGATGAGGAATCTCAAGCAGTAAACGCCGCAAGATTTCTCACCATGTCCGACGACCCACCAGACAATCGCGGCGAATCTTCCCGGCTAGCGCCGTGGGCCTCGCTGCATTTTCGCCAGTATAATTATCTCTTCGTGCTCGCGCTCTTTGCGACCACGGCGCAGCAGATGCGCCAAGCGCAAATCTTCTACCAAGTCTATGAGCTTTCCGGCTCGGCGTTTCAGCTTGGCATGACGGGAGTCGCCCAAGGCTTACCGATCTTTGTCTTCGGACTTTTCGGCGGCGCGCTGGCCGACTTCATGGACCGCAAGCAAATCATTTTGATCACGACACTAGGGAATTGGCTCGTAGCGGTCGCTCTTGGCATCTTGACCCTAAGCGATCTGATTCAAGTCTGGCAAATTCAACTCGGCATGGCGCTGACGTCAACTGTCAATATTGTGCTAACACCCACGCGCATGTCGATCATTTCCTTTCTGGTACCGCGAACTCATCTGACTAACGCCGTTTCGCTCAACTCGGCAGTGTCCCAGGCATCGCACTTCATCGGCCCCATGCTCGGCGGGCTCAGCTTGGCGTGGATGAGCACGGGGAACGCCTACCTTTTTAATGCCCTTTTCTACGTACCCGCGGTCATCGCAATCGTCTTTCTGAAAATCCCGGCCATCCCCGGCAAGCTGCCGGAAAAATTTTCTCTAACCAGTATGCTCGGCGGATTCAAATTTCTCTTCTCCGAGCCGCTGGTTTTCGCCATGGTGATATTAGACTTCGTGGTCATCGGCTTCGGCTACTTCCGGCCGCTATTGCCGGTGTTCGCCAAAGACATTCTTTTCGTCGGTCCTACCGGTTTCGGCCTGTTGTCGTCCGCGCCCGCCATCGGCGGCGTCATCGGTACGCTCGTACTGCTCGTCATCGGCGACGTAAAGAGCAAAGGCTTGCTCGCTCTCTGGTCGTTTCTCGCTTACGCCGGAGCCGTCGGAGTTTTTGCGCTGTCGACGAATTTCTTGCTGTCGCTCGTCCTGCTCGGCATCACCGGTTTGGCCAATTCACTCCAAGCCGTCATGCGCCAGACCACCTTTCATCTATTCACGCCGGATCACGTGCGCGGCCGGGCCTTCGCCGTGTTCCATATGTTCTCCCAGGGCGCCAATGGTTTTGGCGCCACCGAGATCGGCTTCGTCGCCGCCCTCCTCGGCGCCCCGGGTGCACTGCTGTTCGGCTGCGCCGTCGGCTCGCTGCTCACACTGGCATGTTGGGTGGGGATGCCGGGGTTGAGAAAATTCGGCACCGAGAATTACCGCAGATGATCTCTGCGCGGCAGAGCCGCAACCAAAACTCGGAATATATCCCGCAAAGACGCCGAGGCCGCAAAGGTCGGGAAAAATGAACAGAATGGCTGGTACAATTATCAAACTTTCGATTCCGAACTTGGCGTACTTTGCGCCTTGGCGGGAGTCAATCCCCGTGTTCGAACATTCCAGATCACCGAAAAACTTGCGCCAGCTGCGGAACATTTTTGGATAGCAATGTAGAACGATTAATGCAGCTTCAATTCCTTCTGCACCTCGCGCAACAATGACAAGTGACGCACCTGTGCTAACGGCACTGGCTTGCCCGTTCGCACCGTCGCTTTGCGCGAATCGATGGCGAACTCGTAGGTTTTAGCGACGGTGCCGCCGTCGAGGCTGAAAGACGGTAAAATTGAATCGGTGGAATCCCGCGCGACATCCGGCATTTGACTAAGCCACTTGGCCATGATGGCGATTGTATCGTCGCGCCGCTCATGCATGACGCGTAGCCTGCGCAAGACCGCGCGCAAAACCTTTTTGGTTTCTTCCCGGTTATTCTTCAATCGCGTGTCGGTCGTGGCCACCGCGGAAATCGGGCTGCCGATTTTTAAATCTTTTGGCCCGCCGAGAATGTTGTAGCCGTCTCGCGCCAGCCGAACCGGACCCGGCGGCACGGTACAAATCGCGGCCACGAGACCCTTTTTCAAAATTTCCGTGCGCACCGGCTCATCACCGCCCAGCGTGACGAACTGAACATTCTTGAGATCGATCCCTCTGGCCTGCAGGATCGCTTCCGCCGCCAAATGATCCGAGCCGCCGATTCGTTGCGTGCCGATGCGCTTACCGCGCAGGTCGCCGATCGTTTTCACGTCTGGCCGGGCGACGATGCTGTGCAGCGGCTTGTCGGTGAGCACCGCGAGAATTTTAAACGGCAGCCCCTGCATGGCACCGCCGATGATATTGCCGAAGCTCAGCGTGTAATGAACCTCGCCGCTCATCAGCGCCGGCACGGTCACCTGACTGCGCATCTGAATCAGCAGCGGCTCCAGAGCTTCGTCCTTGAAGAACCCTTTCGCCGCCACCACCTACGCCGGCAAGAACACATAGCTCCGGCTGCTGTAGGAAATTATCACTTTGTCCGCCACCGAAGCCGCGCTTGCCGCGAGACTAAAAAGCAGCGCAATGAGCGCAGCGGAATAATCCCGTTTCATTTTTTCCAAAGCAACAGTTCGATCGTTTTGAGATCGAGTTCCCGCTCTAGTAAAGTCAATGTTTCGCCGTCCTCGGACTTACTTTCATTGACGAACGGCAGCTCGCCCAAGCAAGCCACACCCGTCATGCCCGCCAATGCCTCGCGATTGGTTTCGGCTGCCAGCGACGATTCAGCGGCGACTCGATTGAGCACATAGCCAATCGCGCTGAGATCCCTGCAGCTTGCGTGCTCGAGCGTAAGCAGCAAATGGTTAATCGCGCCCAGCCGATTCGCCGCGACGACGAGGATCGGCAGTTTGGCGACCCGGGCGAAGTCGGCGAAGGTAAATCCCGGCACCATCGGCACCATCAAGCCGCCGGCGCCTTCGACCAGAGTAATATGGTGGCGCGCGGCGATGTCACGGTAGAGCGCCAGCAAGTGATCGATATCGATTTTCACCCCGGCGCGCTCCGCGGCTAGGCTCGGTGCCAGCGGTTCGGGCAGACGGTAGGGGCAAATGAATTCAATCGGATCAGCGCAACCGGACGCTGACTTTAAACGCCAGGCGTCTTCCGGGAAGAGCGCGCCGTCTTTTTCAACGCAACCGGTTTCCACCGGCTTCATGACGCCGACTTGGTAACCGTACGACCGCAGCAGTACCGCCAGCGCGCAGGTGAAAAACGTCTTGCCGACGCCGGTGTCGGTGCCGGTAATGAACAAAGCGTTACCCATTAGTGAAGTCCTGGGGTCGAGGATGGAAGATGGAGGATTGACGATCGATTGTCCATCCTCGATCTTCGATCCTCGAAATGCTTTCGTTGCTCGAAATCCATCAGCTTCCTGTCACCGAATGAATGCAGTCGTAAACGATGTCGAGCAGGATTGCCAGCTCATTCTCGGCCATACTTAACGGCGGCATGAGAATGATGACGTCACCTAAGGGCCGAATCATCACGCCGCGCTTGCGGGCTTCGAGAATCACTTGGTGCCCGACGCGCCTTTCCGGCGCATAACTTTTGCGGCTGGCTCGCTCTTCCACCAATTCGATACCGATCATGTAGCCCCATTGGCGCACGTCGCTCACATGCGGCATGGAGCCAAACTCTTCGCTTAGCCGTTTTTGCAGGTAGGCGATGCGTGGCTGCATGTTCTCGATGATATTTTCCCGGTGAAAAACTTCCAGATTCGCCAGCGCCACGGCACAGCCGAGCGGATTACCCGTGTAGGTGTGGCCGTGAAAAAATGTTTTGAATTCAATATACCTGCCGAGGAACGCCGAGAATATTTCTTCACTGGTCAAAGTCGCAGCCAGCGGCAGATAGCCGCCGGTAATGCCTTTGGCCATGCAGAGAAGATCCGGCTTCACGCCGTCGTGCTGACAGGCGAACATTTTTCCGGTGCGACCAAAGCCGGTGGCCACCTCATCGAGAATGAAGAGAATGCCGTTGCGCCGGCAAATATCGCTCAGCGTTTTAACGTAACCCAGCGGCTGCGCCCACATACCGGCGGCGCCTTGCATCAGTGGTTCGATGATCAGTGCCGCCACAGTGTCTTTGTTCTCCACAAGCTTCTGTTCGGTTTCCCGCAACGCCGCTTGAAGCGCGTCGGCCTCGCTCATCCGATGGTAATAACGAAACACGTGGGGCGGCGTGACGCGCAACACGGGAAACAACAGCGGTTTGTAAAAACGATGAAACGTCTCGGAATACCCCATGCTCATCGAGCCAACCGTATCGCCGTGATACGACTCCGCCAGCGAAGCGATCTGGGTGCGCCTTTCCTGGCCCTTGAGCTGCCAGTACTGCACCGCCATCTTCAGCGCGATCTCCACTGCCGTCGCGCCGCTGTCGGAATAAAAAACCCGCTGTAAACCTTTGGGCGCAACTTGGATCAGCTTATGCGCCAGTTGGATTCCCGGCACATGGCTTAATCCCAGAAAGGTCGAATGGGCAATGCGGTCGAGCTGATCTTTGATCGCATCGTCGAGTTCCTTCTTGCGGTGACCATGGACATTGCACCAGAGCGACGACACGCCGTCGAGATATTTTCGCCCTTGATCGTCGATCAGATAGTGGCCGTCGCCCCGGCTGATGATCACCGGATCCTCGCCCATCCATTCCTGCATCTGCGTGAACGGATGCCAAAGATGGCTGTGGTCTAATTGCCTTAATCGGTCGTGATAGGTTGTCATGTCTGTGCTTTTACTGCCTCGAATACTTTGAGCGCTCTCTCGATTTGCGCTGCGCTATGCGTCGCCATCAAGGTTATCCGCAAGCGCGACGTGCCCGGCGGCACGGTCGGCGGGCGAATGCCCTGAGCGAAGACGCCGTTGGCGAGAAGCGCGTCGGAAACCTGCATGCACTTTTCCGCCTCACCGATAATCAGCGGAAGAATCGGGCTCTCGCTGGCGCCGAGCTCGAAGCCGAGCCCGCTCAAACCCAGTTTCAAGCTGCGACAATTCTCCCACAAGGCCGCGCGCCGCTGCGGTTCATTGCGCACCAAATCGATCGCCGCCAACGCCATCGCCATCACCGCCGGTGGCAGCGCGGTGGTGAAAATGAAACTGCGGCAGCGGTTGATCAGCAGATCGCGCAAGGCGCTGCTGCCAGCGACATAGGCGCCGAAGCCGCCCAGCGCCTTTCCCAACGTGCCCATCTGAACCAACACCCGCTCGCCCAACCCCAGTTTGGCCACCACACCCGCGCCGTTGACACCAAATATTCCGGTCGCGTGGGCTTCGTCGACCATGATCATGGCGGCGAATCTTTCCGCGAGATCGACAATGCCGGCAAGCGGCGCCTCGTCGCCGTCCATGCTGAAGATCGTTTCGGTGACGATCAACTTGCGCGCGCTGCTAGGCGCCTGCTTCAATTGCAGTTTCAATTGCTCGAGATCGCAGTGCCGGTAGACCTCCGTCTTGGCGCGCGACAAACGGCAACCGTCGATGATACTGGCGTGATTGAGCGCATCGCTGAAAATCATGTCGCCCTCACCTACCAGCGTCGAAAGTATGCCCGTGTTCGCCTGAAAGCCGGAGTTGAAAACCAGCGCCCCTTCTGTGCCCTTGAACTCGGCGAGCTTCGCTTCCAACTCCTCGTGCAACGCCATGTTGCCTGAGATCAAGCGCGACGCCCCCGCGCCGCAGCCGTAGCGGTCGATCGCTGCTTTTGCCGCGGCTGCTAATGACGGGTGATTGGCGATGCCGAGATAATTGTTCGACGAAAAGTTGATCACCTCGCGCCCATCGACAATCAGTGTAGCGTCCTGAGCCCCGTCGACGCGGCGCAAACGGCGGTAAAGCGCGGCGTCTTTCAAGCGCTGCAACTCTGTGTCGATGAATCCGGCGGACATTGGCCTGGAATTATTGCATCAACGGCGGAATTATCAACCTAGCGATGGCCACACCTTTCCTGCTATAAAAAATCATGGCCAAAGCCAAATCCGTCTATGCCTGCCAGCGCTGCGGCCACCAGTCGCCCAAGTGGCTGGGCAAATGTCCCGACTGCAATCAGTGGAACACGTTCGCCGAAGAGCGCTTTGAGAAAACCAGTTCACCGCGCAGCGAGCTAAGCCTGGGGTCCAAAGAAGAGCCTGCGCCGATTCGTGAAATCAACACCGCCGAAGAAGGCCGCGTCCAATGCGGCATCAGCGAGTTCGACCGCGTGCTCGGTGGCGGCCTGGTGCCCGGGTCGGTGATTTTAATCGGCGGCGATCCCGGTATCGGCAAATCGACGCTGTTGCTGCAAGCCGTCGCCGCCGTCAGCCAAAAAGACCTCACCTGTCTTTATGTCTCGGGCGAGGAATCGCAGCGCCAGATAAAAATGCGCGCCGAACGGCTCGGCATTGAGGCGCCCAATCTGCTGGTGTTGAGCGAGACCTCGCTCGAAAGGATTCTCGATCACGTCAAGAAGATCAAACCGGGGCTGCTGGTGATCGATTCGGTCCAAACCCTATTCTCCTCGACCATTCCATCGGCACCCGGCAGCATCGCCCAAGTACGGGAAACTTCCGGCTCGATCATCGTGCTGGCGAAAAAAACCGGCCTGACGACTTTTTTAATCGGCCACGTCACCAAAGACGGCGCCATCGCCGGGCCGCGCTTGCTCGAACATATGGTCGATACCGTGCTCTATTTCGAAGGCGAGCGCGGCCATAGTTTTAGAATTCTCCGCGCGGTGAAAAACCGTTTCGGCTCGACCAACGAGATCGGCGTGTTCGAGATGAAGGAAGCCGGGCTGAAAGAAGTTAGCAATCCGTCGGAAATCTTTCTCATGGAGCGGCCGCTCCAGGTGCCCGGCTCGGCGGTCGTCTGCAGCATGGAAGGCACACGACCGATCTTGGTTGAACTGCAAGCACTGGTGAGCCGGTCGTTTCTCGCCGTGCCGCGGCGCACCACCATCGGTGTCGACCACAACCGCGTCGCTCTGCTGGTCGCCGTCCTGGAAAAAAAGATGGGCGCGAAATTTTTCGATCAAGATATCTTCGTCAATGTCGCCGGCGGCATTGACGTCGACGAGCCAGCGGTCGACCTCGGCGTGGTCGTCGCCATCGCCTCGAGCAGCCGTGAAAAAGTACTCGATGGAAAAACGGTTTTCTTCGGCGAAGTCGGCCTCGCCGGTGAAATCCGCGGCATCTCCCAAGCTGAAGCGCGCGTCAAGGAAGCCGGGAAATTAGGCTTCGAACGCTGTATCCTGCCAGCGAGCAACTACGTTCAATTGAAACACATTAAACACCCGCTACTTGTCGGCGTCGGCTCGCTCAACGAGTGCTGGAAAGTAATCTTCTAAGGTTCGAGCAATAGCTTTGAGCGCCGAGCATTACCAAATTCAGAACTCAGCACTCGTGATTGAGCACTGAACCGCCGCGCTCTTGAATCCGACGCGGCTGTCCGTTATCAATATAATCTCTCTGTGCCGGAGTGGTGGAATGGCAGACGCGCCGGACTCAAAATCCGGTAGGGGCAACCCTGTGCGGGTTCAAGTCCCGCCTCCGGCACCATCAAATTCAACGACTTACTTGGTGCGCCTACCATACCCCGCTCTTCCTTGTGCCTGAATTGTGCCCGTGCTAGTAACCACCACGAGATTCACTTGTAGGAGAAAACAGTTCAATCCTATGCTACTGATGAGCTTCTCTCTTGTATGAATCTGCTCCTGCAAAGCTCTCCACTTGAATGGCTCCTTTCCTCAGGGTCTTGTCACATCAGTGATTCTGCTGAAAAACCCACCGTTCATCCTTCGAGAGCCTCAGGACGAACGGAGCAATGGTTGAAATGCTTGGAGTTTTTCCGTTCATGCTGAGCCTGTCGAAGCATTCCAAGAGGTTTTTCAGCAGAATCATCACTACGACAAAACCACCCATGAACGCCATTCCGTTGATGTGATCAATACAGTTTAATTGCAAAACTATCCTTACCGGTCATTCCGACGTCCTGTCACATGCCTTTGTGCTTCCGATAAGTGAGTCTTCAATCTTTCAGCAAAGATCTGGACATACGGTTCCTTGAATACGTTATCGTGAGCAGTATCCAGATCTTGGATCTCTAACCCTTCGGCTACGTGGTCACCCCATCGCAATTGAGCGCGATGATACAGTCCTTGAGTTTTAAAGAGGATCGCCCGGCCTTGGTAGATTTGTGGCACGTATGCTCGTGCAGCCCTTTCGTAGATAGAAACAATGTAGCGGGTACGGAGAGAAGGAGGCAGCGGGCGATTAAACGCCTCCAATAACACTTTCCTCCCCATCCAGTTAATCTTTTCCCGTAGTCCCATGAACCTGTTGTTCACCCTTACCAGCGCGTAACTCAGCCTTTCTCGAGTCTCAAGGGGTGCGAGCTCACGTAAATGACGATAAACTTTATTACCAAACCACGTAATGTGTGACGATAAGCTCAGCACACCTTTATGAACCGACGATGATTTACCTGAGCGTGGATTGGTGGGATCGAGTAACACTAATAGCGCCACCTCCTCGCCCTGCTTCTGCAATTGCCGAGCCATCTCGAAGACTATCATGCCGCCGACACAGAAGCCGGCAAGAAAATACGGGCCCTTGGTTTTAACGGTGCGTATTTCTTTGATGTAGTGCGCCGCCATTGCCTCGATGCTGGTATACAGGGCGCGGTGTCCATCCTGACTCTGGTGTTGTAAACCATAAACTGGCTGATCTGAATCGAGATAACGTGGTAGGCGAAAATCCCAGGGTCCCCAATTAAACCAGAACAAAGGCGGTTTGGACCCGTTAGCTCGAAAGGGTACTACAGCGGACGGATAGGTCGACCATATCTCGAAATGAGATTGCGACAATTCTTCCCGCTTCAGGATGCCGGCCAACTGTTCGATAGTCGGTGCCTGAAAGATGGTTGCGAGGGGTAGGCGTCTACCCATGGTCTTCTCGATTTCAACAAAAAGTCGCACGGCAAGCAATGAGTGTCCGCCCAGGTCGAAGAAATTATCCGTAACGCCAATGCTCTTCACCCCCAAGATTTTTCTCCATATCTTCGTCAGTTCAAGCTCTAAAGGATCGCAAGGGGTAATAATGGGTTTATCGATCTCAGGTCTGCTTAGGTCAGGAGCCGGCAGGACCTTACGGTCAAGTTTGCCATTGGGGGTCAGCGGCAATGAATCCACAAACACATAGGCCGATGGTACCATGTACTCAGGCAACTTCTGTTTCAGAAAGCTGCGCAGTTCATTCATCGTCGGGGCGGAGCCCGGAGCTGCGACGACATAAGCAACCAACCGCCGGTCTCCTGGACTAACTTCTCGGGCGAGTACAACCGATTCTCGTACAGCGGGATGCTGATCGAGCGCTACCTCGATCTCGCCCAGCTCGATACGATAACCGCGAATCTTGACCTGGTTGTCCACGCGACCCAAAAACTCAATGTTGCCATCCGACAAGTAGCGAGCCCTATCTCCGGTTTTATAGAGCCGTGCTCCCGGTTCGGTGCTGAAAGGATTTGGGATGAATTTCTCTGCGGTTAACTCGGGCTGGTTGAGATAACCACGCGCTAGTCCATCTCCTCCGATATGAAGTTCTCCTGGGACGCTGACGGGCACGGGGTTGAGATCTCGGTCGAGGATATAAATTTGCGTGTTCCCGATTGGCTTGCCAATGGGAATTGAAAATAACTTATCGTCCAGGTCGTGCGGTATGGGATAGCAGCAGGCAAACGTTGTGCTTTCCGTCGGCCCATAGCCGTTGATAATCTTTATATTCGGTAACTGGGCCAGTCCTCTTTTGACGTGTGGCACCGAAAGCGCTTCGCCGCCGATCAATAGCTGCTTTATTTCTGACAAGGCCTGCGGCCCTTCGTCAATCACCGAATTAAACAGGGCCGCGGTCAACCATAGTGTGTTGACCCGGTGCTTCTTCAATACTTCACCGAGCTCTCGGGGACTCGGCACTTCTCCTGGAAACAAAACACACTTGCCGCCATGCAGTAATGCACCCCACACCTCGAAAGCGGCAGCATCGAATGAAATCGGCGCCAAGTGAAGAAAAGTCTGCGCTTCGTTGAGTTGCACGTAGTCAACTTCGAACAACAGACGCGCAACGCCTTGATGGCGAACTTCCACTCCTTTGGGTAGTCCGGTAGAGCCGGAGGTGTAAATGACATAAGCCAAATCGACAGCGGCGCTTTTACTTTGTAGATTAATTTGAGGCTCTTTCGCTATCTCTTCCCAGTCTCGATCCAGACAGATCATTTGGGTGTTCGTTGGCGGTAGGCTGTTTCGCGACGCCATATCGGTCAATACTACGCGGGCGCGCGTGTCCTCGAACATGAACCGTAACCGTTCGGGGGGATAGCTTGGATCCAAGGGTAAGTAGGCACCACCGGCCTTGAGAATCCCCAGCAACCCCACAACCATTTCTATGGAGCGTCCAGTGCAGTTGCCCACCAGCATATCGGGGCCGACGTCGTGCTTCTGTAAGTAATGAGCGAGTTGGTTGGCGCGGTTGTTCAGTTCTCGGTACGTCAACTGCTGGTCTTCGAAGATCACCGCTATGGCATCCGGCGTGCGTTCGGCCTGCTCTTCGAACAACTCGTGAACACACTTCTCCTTCGGATACTCATGCTTGGTGTCGTTCCATTCCACCAAAAGCTGATGCTTCTCAGCTGCACTGAGCAGCGGTAATTCACTTATCCGCCGCTCTGGATTGGCCACAATACCCTCAAGCAGATTTTGGAAATGGCCCAACATGCGCTCAATCGTGGATGCATCAAAGAGATCCGTGTTGTAATTTAGAGACCCCCCTAGTGTTCCCTTCTTCTCGGACAAAGTGAGTGTCAGATCGAATTTGGCAATATCGCTGGCCGCGCGAATCGGCTGGACTGTGAGTCCTTCAAACTCCAGGGGCTGGTCGGCGTTATTTTGGAAGGCAAACATCACCTGAAACAGTGGTGAATGGCTCAGATTGCGCTCTGGATTTAATTCCTCGACTAGCTTTTCAAACGGTAAGTCTTGGTGACTGTACGCATCTAAAGTTGTCTCACGGACTTGTCGCAGCAGTTCCGTGACCGTCGGATTGGCAGAAAGATCGGTGCGCAGAACCAGTGTGTTGACAAAAAAACCGATCAGTCGCTCGGTCTCGTGGCGAGTGCGACCGGCGATCGGGGTCCCGACGGCAACGTCAGTTTGTCCGCAATATCGGGAAAGTAAAAGCTGAAACGCCGCCAGGAGGGTCATGAAGAGAGTTACGCCTTGTTGCTGACTTAGCGCCTTAAGCGCCTGGGACAATGGGGCCGAAAGCTCGAAGGTAGCTCTGGAGCCGCGGTATGTTTGTACACGGGGACGGGTACGGTCGGTGGGTAACTGTAGCGGCGATATGCCGTCGAGTTGTTTTCTCCAATACGACAATTGCCGATCGAGTTCTCCCCCTTGCAGCCATTGTCTTTGCCAGACAGAGTAATCGGCGTACTGGACCGATAGTTCGGGCAGAGAACTTGGTTTCCCCGAGCCGTATGCTTGATAAAGCTCGGAGAGCTCGCGGAAAAGCACTCCCATAGACCACCCGTCCGAAACGATATGATGCATGTTTAAGCAGAGAATGTGGTCATAGGGAGCGAGGCGTAGGAGTTTGGCACGCAGCAACGGTCCGCCACTGAGATCGAACGGTTTGCAGGCTTCTTCACGCACCAAACCTGGCAGTATGAGCTCACGCTCTTTTTCTGGACGATCGCTGATGTCGGTGCATGTCAGGGCAACCGGCGATGGGGGTAAGACCGTTTGCGCCGGATCGCCGTTGACCGTGGTAAAGACCGTGCGCAATGCTTCGTGGCGGCGTCCGATTTCATTGAAGCTTTGCTCCAACGCGCGGGCATCAAGCTTACCGGCCAGACGAAACGCTGCAGGCACGTTGTAGGTTGCACTATCGGGGTCCAACCGGTCCAAGAACCATAACCGCTGTTGCGCAAATGATAGTGGAGCGTCATGGGTCCGTGCTCTTGGCACGATCGGTGGAATTCTTTGTGTGTCATTCTTGGCTGCCAGGTAGGCATCGATCGAGGCAGCGAGCCCGACAATGGTTGGAGTCTCGAACAATCGGCGCAACTGCACGTCAGTGGCGAAGACATCATTTATTCGTGAAATGACCTGCGTGGCCAGGAGTGAATGGCCGCCTAATTGAAAGAAGTTGTCGTGGATATCAACCTTGCCCAGCTTGAGAATCCCGGCCCAAATAGTTGAGAGGATCTCTTCAACGGGAGTTCGCGGCGCGGCGGAACCTTCGTCGAGCTCCGGCCTGCTTTGATCAGGCTCCGGCAGCGCTTTTCGGTCCAGCTTACCGTTGGGAGTCAACGGAATTTCATTCAGAAATACAAATGCCGATGGTACCATGTACTCAGGCAACTTCTGTTTCAGAAAGCTGCGCAGTTCATTCATCGTAGGGGCGGAGCCAGGAGCAGCGACGGCATAAGCAACCAACCGCCGGTCTCCCGGACTATCTTCTCGGGCCAATACAACGGACTCTCGTATCGATGGCAGCTGTCCGAGCGTTGCTTCGATCTCATCTAACTCGATGCGATAGCCGCGTACCTTTACCTGATTGTCCATCCGGCCCAGAAACTCGATATTGCCGTCGGGTAAGTAGTGCGCCAAATCGCCGGTCTTGTACAAGCGCTTGGCTGATATTCCATCGAAAGCGTGAGTGACGAACTTCTCCGCCGTCAGCTCCGGCCGATTCAAATAACCCTGCGCTAACCCATCTCCTCCGATATGGATTTCTCCCGCCACACCGATCGGTACCGGGTTCAAATGCGCATCGAGAATGTAAATCTCCGTGTTCGCAATCGGCCGGCCAATGGGAACCGTTGTGGCATCCGCCGCAATGGATTTGACCCAATACGATGACGCAAACGTCGTCGTTTCGGTAGGGCCGTAGACGTGGAGTAAGCGCCGTGGCGAGCTATTTTTTAACAGGTCTCTAACCCTATGCGGGTCCGCGGCTTCACCGCCGAAGAGCAGGTAGCGCAGCTTGCCGAGCGCGTCGGGTATTTGCGCGACCATTTGATTGAACAATGCAGTGGTCAAAAATAGCGTGGTGATACCGTGCCGCTCGATCGCCGCCGACAAGGACTGCGGCGACAGCAGGCTGTCTTTGGGGATCAATACCGATCGCGCGCCGTTTAACAGCGCGCCCCAGATCTCGAACGTAGCGGCGTCGAATGAAACATTGGACGCCTGAGCCACAACTTCCGTCGAAGTCAGCTGGGCGTAGTTCGTGTTCAGCACCAAGCGATTCACCGCCCGGTGTGACACCGCGACGCCTTTAGGCTGTCCCGTCGATCCCGAAGTGTAGATCACATACGCGAGACTGTCGGAAGAAGTTGCCGCCGCTGGGTTGCGGTCGCTCTCCTGAGCAATCTTTTCCCCATCCGTGTCGAGAGAGATAATTTTGGCAGCGTGTTTGGCGGTGTCATTGATGAATATATCGACCAACGCCCGCTGGGTGATTAAGACGGGCGCGCCGCTATCCTGGAGCATGAAGGCCAGCCGCTCTTTGGGATAACTCGGATCCAACGGCACGTAGGCGGCGCCGGCCTTGAGAATCGCAATCAGGCTGATAATCATCTCCGCGGACTGTTCTAGACAAATTCCCGCTAGCACGTCGGCACCGACGCCGAACTTTTTGAGATGATGCGCGAGCTGATTCGCGCGCTGGTTCAATTCTCGGTAGGTTATTTGTCGATCTTCGTCGATCAGCGCGACGGTGTCGGGAACGTTTTTTACCGTCTCCTCAAACAATTCGTGAATACATCGGTCCTTGGGGTAATCGCCTCGAGTGTCATTCCACTCAACCAATAGTTGCCGCCGCTCGGCCCGCTTGAGCATCGGCAAGTCCGAGATTCGCTGATGAGGATCTGCCACAACGCTCTGGAGCAGCCGTTGAAAGTGATCGAACATGCGCTCGATCGTCCGAGCTTCAAAGAGTTCCGTGCGGTACTCGATGCGCATCACCGTCTCGCGTTCGCGTTCGATAAATGCCGCGAATAGATCAAATTTCGCGGTGAAAGAATCAATCTCTAAAGGGCTCACCGTGAGTCCAGGTATGGCTAAATTCGATCGCGGGACGTTTTGCACCGCGAAGGCAACTTGAAACAATGGGGTCTGGCTTCGATTTCGCTCAGGATTGAGTTCCTCAACGAGTTTTTCAAAGGGTAAGTCTTGGTTCTCGTAAGCTTGCAACGCGGTTTCCCGCACGCGAGCCAATAGTTCTTTGAAGGTCGAATTGCCGGAGAGCTTCGTCCTCAGCACAATCATGTTAACGAAAAAACCGATCAATCCTTCCGTCTCTGGACGCGTCCGGCCAGCGATCGGCGAACCGACCACAACATCGTCTTGCCCCGAGTAGCGATTCAATAAGATCTGAAACGCGGCAAGCAACGTCATGAACAGGGTCGTGCCTTCTTGATTGCTCAACTTTCTTAAATCGTCGATTAGAGTCTTGGATAAGGTGAAAAATCGTTTTGCGCCACGATTGCTCGACAATGAACTGCGGGGCCGGTCGGTGGGCAATTCCAGAACCGGAAGACTTTGCAACTGCGTTGCCCAATAGCCGAGCTGCTTTTCCAATACCTCGCCCCGCAGCCATTGCCGCTGCCACAAGGCGTAGTCGGCGTACTGAATGGGTGGTTCAGAAAGCGGACTCTTTTGGCCGTGGGTTATCGAGGTGTAGAGAGCCGTAAGCTCTCGCAAGAATACCCCGCTTGACCATCCGTCGGACGCGATATGATGTTGCACCGCGACAAGAACATGGGAGTACGGACTCAGTCGGATCAGTGCCAGCCGCAGCGGCCTATCTTTGCCAAGATCGAAGGGACGTTCTCTAAGCTCCGCCGCGATTCGCTGCACTTCGCCGTCCCGTCGAGTCTCCTCGAGTTCGCTGATGTCGATGACCGGCAGGTCGAAGGTCGTGGCCGCGCCGATTCGTTGTTCGGACTCGCCGCCATCGGTCATACCGTAGGTCGTCCGCAGCACTTCATGCCTTTCAACGATGGCGTTGAGCGTGCCGCGCAGCGCATTTATATCTAGCGGCCCGTCCAACTGGAGCGCCGATCTCTCGTTATAAGCCGAGCTTTCAGGTTCGAGTTGATTGAGAAACCACAGTCGCTGCTGCGCGAACGACAGCGGCGCTGAGTTCCGATTGGCTCTACGCGGTATGGCCGCGTTCCCAGCGCCACCGCCACGGCCTTGCTGGAGTTTTAGCTCAAGCAATGCTCGCTTCGCCGGCGAAAGACTGGCAAGACGCTCCGTCAACTTGTCGCTGTCCATCAGATCCCTATCAACGCACAATCGGCCCGCGCATCAGACCGTATTTCCATATCTCTACGGCGGTCTGCTATGCACAAAACAAATTGCTTATGCATGACTCACATTCCGACTTAGCTGCCATAGGCAATGGTTTCTTCACATAACAAATTCCTAAATCGCTGTTGGCGTTTTCTGCGTGCCGCCATGGGATTTCTAATCCCTCGGATAAGGCGCATTTGGATTGACTCGCACGTTGATACAACTGGCCTTGCCTGAAGCCACGGCTCGCTCCAAGGCTGGTTTCACTTGCTCAGGCCGCTCGACGTATTCCGCATGCCCACCGAAAGCACGCATGATGTGTTCGTAATGGATGTCCGGCTGAAACATGGTTACCCGCTCGTCGCGACCCGGGAAAAATATTTCCTCCATGATCGCACCGGTATTGCCCTCGTTGTTTACCACAACGATAATCACAGGAATCCGATGACGAACCGCGGTTTCCAGATCCATGGCGCTCAAGGCAAACCCCATATCACCGCAGATAGCGATGACCAGCCGATCGGGCCGAGCAATTTTTGCCCCCACCGCGAATGGGACGCCGACTCCCATGCAACCGTTATTTCCCGCGGTAAAGCGCGAGGCCGGTAAGTAAGCCGGCAAAACCTGCTGCCCGGCAGCCATGGAAATGTTGCCGTCAAGTATGCAGACGGCGTCGCGCGGCAGGAACTCATTAATCTCCTTGAACATGCGATGGGGCGACATGGGTATCGCGTCGTTGTTCATTGTCATATTCAACTTGCGCTTTCGACTCACTCGTTCAGCGTTGAGTTCGGCGTGCCACGAGGTCAAACTTTTGCTTGGCGCGGTGCGATCCATGATCTCCATTTGAGCCAAAATTTGTTGTAGAACTACTTTGACATCACCGGCAAAGCCGACGGTCGGCGCGCGATTCACACCAATCTCTGGTTCATGGATATCGATCTGAATGAGTTTCGCATCACGGGCGATCTGACTGCCGAAACGAAAAGTCCAATCGAGCCGGGCTCCCAACAGCAATACGGCGTCCGCTTTTTCTTGTAAGTACCCGCGGGCAAAGTTGCCGCATAACGGGTGATCGTCTGGCAAGTAACCGCGCCCCATGGGGGAGGTGATGAACGGAATGCCAAATTCGTCAACTAGCCGGCGAATTTCCGCGAAGGGCTCAGACCAGCGAATTCCCTTGCCGATAATCATCGCAGGCCGCTCGGCACGGCGTAGAATCTCGGCAGCGCGCGAAACGGCCGACTCATCGAAATGCGCTATACATAAAGGTTCCAAGGATGGCACCTCGAACGATTGAGCCGTCACCGTAAGAACATCTTCAGGCAAATCGAGATACACCGGGCCCGGTCGTCCGCTCACGGCGATCTGGAAAGCTCTATGAAGGTATTGTGGAATCTGTGCGGTTTTTTCCACCAGCGCAGACCATTTTGTTATCGATTGATAGATCGGCACAGCATCGAGCTCTTGAAAGGAGCCCATGCCGCGCATGCTTAACGGCCGCCTGCCACCCAAAATCACCATGGGCCAACAGTTATCCTTGGCGACGAGAATGCCGGTGGCGGCGTTGGTGATCGCCGGTCCCGCCGAGAAAAGTGCCACTGCGGCTAATCGCCCCATCACATAATTCTGGGCGATCGCCATCAGCACGCCAGCCTGTTGATGCCGCACACCGATCGGATGCATGCCGAGCTCAGCGCACTTTGAGAAAGTTTCCCTGATCGGCGTGCCGGCCACGCTGTAGACATGGGTAACGCCGAGGTTTTTCAAACTCTGCGCCACCAGCGTATGGCCGTCGATTTTTGTCACGGTTGTTTTCGCTTTTCCTTGCGCTTCGAAATTATTCGCCAGTTTTTCAAGTACCAGTATGCCTCGACAAGCATCTTCCAGGCGCTAAACTAGCCACGGTCCGTGTCTGCTATCTCTTGGACGATTTCATCAGCCAACTCTGCGACGGTCGACTTCCGGAAGACCGTCGCGATCGAAAGATTCACATCGAACATCGCCCTGATTCGACTTATCACTTGCGTAGCGCGCAACGAATCGCCGCCCAGGGCAAAAAAATTTTCCGTCGCACCTACATGTTCGACGCCGAGAACTTCGGCGACAATGTTCGCCAACGCGCGCTCCAGTTCGCTAAGGGGCGCGACGTATTCAACGTTGAGCTCGCCGGCCAATTGCTTTGCCAAGCTGCGGCGCTGGAGTTTGCCAGTCGGACTTTTAGGGATCTCATCGACGATAATAATCTGGCTCGGCACTTTGAAATCGGACAGCTTAGTTGCGGCAAATTCCCTCAGTTGTCTCGCTTCGGCTTTGGCCGCTGGCCGCAAGACCACCGCCGCGACCACTTCTTCGCCGAGAGTTGAGTGGGGCACGGCGAAGGCGACCGCTTGTTCTACAGCGGAATGGTCCATAAGAACGTCATCGATCTCGCGGGGTGATATTTTTTCGCCGCCGCGATTAATCAGATCCTTAATTCGTCCGGTGAGAAACAAATAGCCGTCGCCGTCGAGATAGCCTTGATCGCCGGTCCTGAACCAGTCTTGCGTATACGCTTTACCGTTGGCGTCCTGGTTATCGACGTAGCCCCGCATCACGTTGGGGCCGCGCACCACCACTTCGCCGATTGTACCCACCGGTTGGAAACCGCCCGCTTCATCCATGATGGCGATTTCCGGACCCGCCGCTTTGCCAACCGATCCCGGCTTTCGCTGGCCTGGAGGCAAGGGATTGCTTGCCATTTGATGGGCTGCTTCTGTCATGCCATAGGATTCAATCACGGGAGCTTTGAAAGTTTTCTCTAGATCTTTCATCACGCGCGCTGGCATCGCGGACGACGATGAGCGAATGAAGCGGAGCGGATGTTTTCGGATGATTTCTAAATTGGTCGGCGCCTGCCCCAGAATCCCTTGATGCATGGTCGGCACGGCACTGTACCAAGTCGGCTGAAAATTTTTTAGCCAGTCGAAAAATAACGGTGCATTGAATCCATGCGGACAAACAACACTTCCCCCGCTAACAAGCGAAGCTAGCAGTCCACCGATGAGACCGTGGATATGAAACAGCGGCATGATGTTGAGACAGCGGTCCTCTGACGAGAGCTGAAGTGTGGCTGCGATGTTGTCAGCCGAGGCCAGTAGGTTCGCATGCGTCAGCGGAACCAGTTTCGGTCGCGCCGTGGTGCCCGAAGTGAAAAGCACCAACGCCACATCTTCCCATTGCGCGAAGCCACGGCGGTTCGCAGGCGCAAGTGGTTCGCCGTGAAGCATAAAACGGCTCAAGCCATTTTCCCGAACCAAAGAGAGTTCGAGGATCGGAATCGACTTCTTCCGGGCGGCAACCACTGCAGCACAATCGGTGCTCGAATTCACTACCAGTGCCGTCGGCTCCAAATCACAGAAGATGGAATCGAATTCCGCCACCTGAAGCGCGGGGTTGATTGGCGCGCAAGTAGCACCAGCAGACAATCCGAGAAAGCCCATCGCCATCTGCAGCCCGTCAGGCAGAGCGAGTGCAACGCGATCCTCTATGCCAATTCCCAGATTGTTGAGGGCGTTGACGATATGGGTCATTTGTTCAAACAGAGCCGCGTGTGTGAGTGAATCGCAATTCGACGCAGCGACCGCGATTCTTTTGCCATACGCCTCAAGAGTTTTCTCGAACCGTCCCGGAATAGACCGCGCGATCTCATCTTTACTGAACTCGGCAGACTCATTACCGCGTTGAATACACTCTGCCGGAATTGCCCGCGGGTCACCCGGAACCGAGAAGCCGTGATTAATAGGATGACTCATGTGTGTATCTTCCTCAGCTTCGCACACCGTCCTTCGCTAACAGCTTTTCCGTTTCTGCTTCCGACATCGCTTCTATCTCACGCAACATTTTCGCCAGATTTTCTCCGTCCGCCTGCTTGGCGTCGTCGTGTGCAATGATGGCCGCCATTTCGGCCACCGTCGGCAACTCGAATAACGTACGTAGAGGCATATCATTTTGAAAACTACTGCGGATTCGCGAAATTACCTGAGTGGCCAACAACGAATGGCCGCCCAACTCGAAGAAGTTGTCGTGGATGCCGACCCGGTCGACTTTCAGCACTTCTGACCAGATGCTTGCGAGGATTTCTTCGACCGGAGTCTGAGGAGCAACGAATGTTCCTTCGAGTGCGATCCTATTTTGATTTGGTGCCGGCAATGCTTTGCGGTCCACCTTACCATTCAGGGTCAACGGCAATTCATCCAGCAGCACCAAAGCCGAGGGAATCATGTACTCAGGGAGCTTCTGCTTGAGATACTTCCGGACTTCCGAAGCGTCGAGCGACGCTTCCGATCGCGCTACCACATAGCCCACCAACCGCTTGTCTCCCGGCTTGTCTTCCCGAACCATTACAATAGCTTCTCGTATCGCCGGATGTTGACCGAGCACCGCCTCGATCTCTCCCAGCTCAATGCGATAACCACGAATCTTTACTTGAGTATCGATTCGCCCGAGAAACTCGATGTTTCCATCCGGCAAGTAACGAGCAAGATCACCGGTCTTGTACAAGCGTCTGGTGGGTTCCCCGTCGAATGAATGATAAATAAACTTCTCCGCCGTCAGCTCCGTCCGGTTCAGATACCCTCGAGCGACTCCGTCACCGCCAACGTAGATCTCTCCGACGACACCGATGGGCACCGGAATGTGGTGGGCATCAAGTATGAATATCTGCGTATTCGCAATCGGTCGGCCGATGCTTTGCGGGCCATCAGCGGTCCGGCAGGTCCATGTCGAATAAGTCGTGCATTCGCTGGGACCGTAAAGATCATGGACTTTGCGCGCGAACGTCGACTCAAAGATTCGCCGCACTAGCTCGGATCGTAATAGTTCCCCGGCTAGATTGATCACACCTACCGTCACCGGGACGGCTCCCAGTCTCAGCAGTTCAATCATCGCGGATGGCACGGTATTGACCAAACTTACACGCGCGGCTGTTGAGATTGTGGCAAGAGCAAGTGCGTTCTCCAGCAGGATAACAGTTCCGCCGCAGCTCAACGGCGCAAAAATCTCGAACACGGAAAGGTCGAAACAGAGCGAAGTCGAAGCGAGCACCCCGGAGAGATCTTCCTTGCTAAAAGCATTATGAACCCAGGCTAAGAATGCCGCCGTGTTGCGGTGTTCGATCGCGACGCCTTTGGGTTGGCCCGTGGAGCCGGAGGTGTAAATCACATAAGCAAGGTTGTCCGCCCGCGGCGAATTTTCTGGATTGGCCTCGCTTTCTCTGACGATCAACTGCCAATCCCGGTCCAGGAATATCCGCTGCAAGCGCCGATCTAGAACGGAAAACCCACGATCGCTATCGTTTGGGCACACTTCTCGATCGTCAAATAATCCTGTCTGAGTTAGCAAAACCGCTACTCCCGCATCGGCCAGCACGAACTCCAGACGCTCTGCGGGATAGCTCCGATCGAGGGGTATATAGGCACCGCCCGCTTTGAGAATACCCAACAGGCCCACAACCACATCCATGGAACGTTCAACGCAGATTCCCACGAGTACTTCGGGGCCGACACCGAGCTTCTGTAAATAGTGAGCGAGTTGATTGGCGCGGTTGTTCAGTTCTCGGTACGTCAACTGCTGGTCTTCGAAGATCACCGCTATGGCATCCGGCGTGCGCTCGACTTGCTCTTCGAATAATCCATGAACGCATTTAGCTTTGGGATAGTCGGTATTGGTGTCGTTCCATTCCGCCAAAAGCTGATGCTTCTCAGCTTCACTGAGCAGCGGCAATTCACTTATCCGCTGCTCCGGATTGGCCACAATACTCGCGACGAGATTGCAAAAATGTTCCGCCATTCGAGCAATAGTCGCCTCATCAAACAAATCGGTGTTGTAGGAAAAATGACCGCGCAGCTGGCCGCCGTATTCCTCCAGAAATAGTTGGAGATCGAACCTTGAAATCCCGCTATCGATATCGATCTCGGAAACCGATGTGCCGTCCAACTGCGGGGCGACGTGCGGTGAATTCTGGAAAGTAAACGCCACATCGACGAGCGGATTACGACTTAAGTGTCGTTCGGGATGGAGTTCTTCCACGAGTTTTTCGAAGGGCAGATCCTGGTGCGCATAAGCCGCCAGACAAACTTGGCGCACCCGGCTTAAAAACTCTAAGAAGTTTGGCTCACCGCTAATATCGACTCGAAAAATTAACACGTTTAGAAAAAAACCAATCAGGTTTTCGACTTCTGGACGATTCCGACCGGCAAACGGGCATCCAATCGCAATGTCGTCTTGTAATGTGTAGCGATGCAACAATACCTGAAATGCCGCCAGCAAAGTCATGAAAAGGGTTGTGCCGCGGTCATGGCTGAGTCGTTTGAGCATTGCGGAAAGGTCCACCGACAAAGTAATGGATTGTTTCGCCCCGCGACTCGATTGAACAGGCGGCCGCGGCCGATCCGTCAATAATGGTAAGGGACGCGTTCCATCAAGCTGCCGCCGCCAAAACTCCGACTGCTTTTGCAGTCGATGGTCTTGAAGCCGGTCCCTCTGCCAATGAGCATAATCAGCGTATTGAATAGCCAGTTTAGGCAAGGAAACTCGCTTGACTTCACAAAACGCTTCATAGCAAGCCGAAAGCTCACTCCAAAGTACGCCCATGGACCAGCCGTCGAAGACAATGTGATGCACAGCAAACAGCAATACATAATCGCCGTCACCACGCCGAAGCAATGTAACCCGCAATAAAGGACCATGATTCAGATCGAAGGGCTGCTGTGCCAAATCGGTGCAGAAGCGCCGCAAGACTGCCTCATCTTCGAGCACCGATTTACGTTCGCCGACATCGACGATGTTGAGCGAGATGGTCACGTTTGCCAGAACCTTTAGTCTTGGTTGACCGTCCACCGACTCGAAAACGGTTCGGAGAACTTCGTGGCGCGCAATGATCGCGTTAAGACTTTGTTCCAGCGCGGGTATATTGAGCTCGCCGCTAATTTGAAAAGCGGACAGTAAATTGTATGCGGGATCTTCGGGATTGAGCTGGTCGAGAAACCATAGTCGCTGCTGGGCAAAGGAAGGCTGATTTGGAATCTCGCTCGCAGCAGCTGATCGGATGATTTCGACCTTCGGGGGTATGGACTGCGCGGGCGATTCCAATGATCGCGCAATTCCGGCGACGGATGGACGATTAAAAAGTTCGCCCACGGCGAGTTCGTGATGGAAGGTTGTACTCAAACGCGATGCGAGTCGCGCTAGCAGTATCGAATCGCCGCCAAGGTCAAAAAAATTATCTTCAATCCCGACTGGACCGATTCCAGTACACTCGGTAAAGATCCGGGCTACTGTTTTCTCTAGATCAGTCCGAGGAGCGATGAATGGCGTATCGAGTTCTGGCCTGCGGTTTCCCGGGTCGGGCAACGCCCGGCGATCAACTTTCCCACTTGGGCCGAGCGGCAACGCATCGAGGATTACAAAAGATGAAGGGATCATATAGTCGGGTAACTTCGTCTTCAGCATCCTGCGAATTTGTGTGATGGTGGGGCGAGGTCGAACTTGAGATGTGAGATAAGCAATTAGTCGAGCCTCCCCCGAAGCCTTCGATTCCGTTACTACCACGGCGTCCTGAATATCCACACACTCGCGAAGAGCTTTTTCTACCTCACCGACCTCTACTCCGTAGCCACGAATTTTCACGCGAAAATCTTTGCGTCCCTTGTGAATCAAACAGCCATCGGCACGCATCAATCCCAAATCACCGGTGAAATAAAGACGCCTGTCCGGATCGTTCGGATCGAGCTTAAACTTCGCTTCGGTGAGATCCGGCCGACGCCAATAACCGGGAGAGAGGAAACGGCTTCGAACGACAATTTCGCCAATCTGATTTGAACCAACCTCGCGTCCCTCGTCGTCCAGTAATAAAATCTCCTTGCCATGGACCGGATAACCGACGATTGCGTCGGAGTCGTAACTGTTAGCGGCACGACCCACGTAGAGTGCCCGCATGATCCCGGTTTCACTTGAGGAGAGGCCGATTAAAAGTGTGCAAGTGTGCGGAAAGACATCGTGAAAGCGATCGATATCGCATTTGTAAACCGAGTCGCTTCTCAATCGAATAAAGCGCAAGGACGATAACTCCTCATCGCCATTAAGCGATTCACAAAGTTTGCGGAACAGCGGCGAGCTCAACCAGCAGAGCGACACTTGCTCGTGGGTTAACCAGGTTACAAGACGATTTACCCCTTCATGGCGCAGATCGAACGGTAACAGCGTCGCTCCGTTTAAAAGCGGGAATAGAATATCATGGACGGAGTTTGCGGTACCGGAGGTCAGAAGCGAAATTCGATCAAGATAAGAAATCCGGCTTTCGTGAGAACGCAACATGATGTTATGCAGCAAATTGCGATGATTCTGACAAACGCCTTTAGGTTGTCCGGTTGAACCCGAAGTATAGGCGATCGAGAAAAGCGTGTCGGCAGATATCGTTACGTGTAAGTCTGTCACTGATAAGTCAGCGCTATTAGCCTCAAGCTCCATGACCAAGCAGCGATCGGATCTTGCTTGCTTCGCCAATCCGACGGTTCGCCGATCAGCAATCACGATCGCGGAGCCAGCCTCCTCTAAATTGATCGCTAGACGTGCTAGCGGCAACGACGGATCGAGAAGTACGAAGAACTTTCCCGATTTCAGGACGCCCAACATCGAAGCAACAAGGGAAATGCTGGTGTTGATCAAGAGCGCCACGGGTTCAGTTTGTTTGCCGCGCTCAGCGATTAGCGCGTGGGCGATGCGATTTGCCGCTTTGTTCAGCTCGTCATAGGTAACCGATTGATCCCCCATTTTGACCGCGATCCGACCAGGATACTGCCGAACGATCTTCTCAAACCGCATTGGAATCGACGTCTCAACATCTTCGATCGGAAATTCGACAAACGTCCCCGACGGATGAAAACACTTATCCCGGATCGCCTGCTGCTCCGGCGGAAGTTTGAGGTCATTTTTTAGGGAATCACTCATGTTGTTTTTCACTTGGGCTTCGTGGAATTCGTTCCGCAAGCTGTTTCTGCGCTTCCTCCTCCGTCATCGCCTCCACTTCGCGTAGCATTTTCGCTAGCTCGGCGTCGCCTTCCCGCGTCGCTTGATTCTGCGTGATGATTGCCGCCATCTCGGCGACGGTCGGCGCATCGAAGAGCGCCTTAACAGGCAGCTCCAGATTAAATGTTCGAATCACCCGAGAGATTACCTGCGAAGCCGCCAGCGAATGGCCGCCGAGATCGAAGAAGTTGTCGTGGATGCCTGCCTGATCGAGGGACAAAACTTCTGCCCAGATACGTGACAATTCCTCCTCTAGGGGAGTCCGTGGAGGGACATAGGGCTCGTCTAGTGCAGGCCGGCTATTAGTTGGTGCGGGAAGCGCATTGCGATCTATTTTGCCGATCCCGATGACAGGCATCTTATCGAGAAAGACAAAAACCGACGGTACCATGTAGTCGGGAAGTTTTACCGTCAACGCAGCGCGAAAAGCGCTCGTCGTGGGTGCAGATGTACTCCGCAAAACGATATAAGCGATGAGCCGCTTGTGGCCGAGAACATCCTCCCGCGCCACCACCACGGCTTCTTTGACCGGATCGAGATCCATAAGAGCCATCTCGACTTCAGCGATTTCCACTCTGTAACCGCGGATCTTAACCTGAAAATCTTTGCGCCCCAGATGCACCAGACAGCCATCGGGAAGCAACTCTCCCAAGTCGCCCGTTCGGTATAGACGCGACGTTCCTTCGGGTGAAACAAGAATAAATGCCGCGCGAGTGAGGTCCGGCCGGCGCCAGTACTGCGGGGACAGATAACGACTCCTGACCGCGATTTCACCTGGTTGTCGGAAGCCAAGGTCATTGCCATCCTCATCGACTACCAAAATTTCTTTATCGTTTACGGCGTAGCCAACTGCTACGACGCTGCTCGCGATCTGCGAAGTTTTATCAACGAGATAGCGACTGAGAAGTCCTGTTTCGTTCGGTCCATACCAGTTAACCAAGATGCAGCGCTCGGAGAAATACTTGCGGTAAAGTTCTACGTCTTTTCTGTAGACCGTCTCTCCCATCAATTTAATCAGCCGCAAGTGAGGAAATTGCTCGACTCCGGTGAGCGTGGTGACGAAATCGCGAAAAGCCGAAGCGACAGAATTATATATAGTAATCTCCTCCTCGATCAGCCAACGCGCCAAGCTGATTAGTCCGTCCTGTCTAATCTCTAGAGGATGGACGGTGGCGCCGTTCAATACGGCGCGAAAGATGTCTCGTCCTTGGGAAGCGAGAAAGGTTAACCGATCTTCAGCACAAATGTGTAGATCGTTAGTCTCGGTCATGATGTAGTGCAACAGGTTGCGATGATTTTCGACGATGCCCTTGGGCTGGCCGGTCGAACCGGAAGTGTAAAGAATGTAAGCAAAGTCATTGGGCGTTTGTGAAACTTGGGGAGCCTCATCGCAAAGACTATAGCTTACGTGATCGATGTTGAGGCAAGGCAGCTGCTCGGCCAGGTCTCCGGCTAGCGCGCAATATTCATTGTTCGCTACGATAAGACGGGTTTGACAATCGGCCAGCATATCGCGGAGCCGGGCATGCGGCAGTGTTGGGTCTAATACCACGAACATCTTGCCGGACTTCAGGACGCCGAGTATTGCGACCACTAGTGACGCTTCTTTTGGCAAAAGTAACGCAACAGGATCCGGTCCGGTGCCCCATCCAGCCAGTATAGATTGCGCTAAGCAATTGGCTGCGTTGTTCAATTCCAGGTATGTGAACTGCTGGTTCCTCGTTTTTACTGCAATCCGGTCCGGATACATCCGCACGATCTTCTCGAATCGTGCCGGGATCGAGGTCTCGACGTCCTCGATTGGGAACTCGACGAAAGTTCCCGACGGATGAAAACACTTAGCCTTAATCGCCTGCTGGCGCTCGTAGCCTTGGCAGACATCCGTTTGTTGCGAGGCAAGGTCTGCATGGCCCGACGAGATATAATCAGTGGCTTTCGTTTCTGCTGTCACGTATCCCTCATCAATTACCACTAGTAGAAGCTATTGATACCCTAAACTGGATGTCCTTTGCAAAAAACAACATGCAACTTGGGCAGCGTTGATACACCTTGAAGTTTCTGCGCATCAAGACTTTTCCAGATGAAATCTGTGATAAATTTTGATGATTAGGCGTTTCGGAGCACGTCTGTCAACTTCTGGCAGGATCTGTCCCACGCTAGCAGTTCGTAGCACAGCGCTAGCCCGGATTTCTCACGATAAGAAAAGCATAAGGCCGCTCTTTATGGCATAAAAGCTGTGTCACCAAACAGTTACGCCAAGGGAGAAGAGCGGCCTTATGGAAACACAGTGTATAACAGAACAAATGGA
>Ga0208454_1000045_pt1 | contig 93972 bp, 83 predicted proteins | sample EasRivMeERMZT100_FD_187530 | JGI IMG/M metagenome (GOLD analysis project Ga0208454, IMG submission 187530) | Soil microbial communities from meander-bound floodplain in the East River, Colorado, USA - East River MetaG ERMZT100 (SPAdes) (version 2) | ecosystem: Environmental > Terrestrial > Soil...
CCCTGCCACAGCGGCTACGCCCACCCGCTGTGGCGAAAATGTAGTGGCGACTTGAAGAACTAACATGTTGATTTTCCAGAATTCCGACCTTCTAAGTGTGGAAGTTGGGCTAATGCAACAAAGCCGCAACCCAATGTGAAAGAGATTTTCACCACGAAGGCACGAAGAGCACGAAGTTCGGAATCTTAATCATCCGAACCCTTCGTGTCCTTCGTGATATTCGCGGTGAGGTCGGATTTTCTAAAGGACGCGAACATCGTGAAGCTCGCGCTGGCACTTTTAATCTTCCTTTTTGTTTTTAGCTCGACCGCCGAAGCGCGCAGGATTTCCGTCGGCGTGCCGGTGCTCGATGTCACTATGAGCCCGTTGTTCATCGCCAAGGATCGCGGTTATTTCCAGAAGGAAGGGCTCGAAGTCGATCTCGTGCTGATGCGTGGTGGCGTGAGCAATCAGGCACTGATCGCCGGTGGCGTCGATTTTTCCGCCGTGCCCACGGCGGGTTTGCAGGCGGCGCTGCAAGGGGCGCCGCTCAAGATTATTTTTAGCGCGTATCTTAAGCCGATGTTTTGGCTCTATGCCCGTCCCGAAGTGCGCAGCGTCAGGGACCTCAGCGGCAAGAAAGTGGCGGTATCGAGCCTCGGCGCGGCCGGCGACGCGGCCTTGCGCGAGCTATTCAAGAAAAACGGCATGGACGAAAACCGCGACGTGGCGATCCTCGCTATCGGCACGACGGCGACACGCTTGAGCGCGCTCTCAAGCAATGTCGTCGATGCGGCGATGATGACCTTCCCTCATAACATCACTGCGGCGGAACAGGGCTTTCGCGAGCTGGTTTCGTTCGTCGTGTCGGACATCATCCAACTTCAAGGCACTATCGTGGCGCGCGATCAGTTGCTGCAGAGCGATCCTGGTTTGGTTGAGCAATTCTTGCGCGCGACAATCAAAGGATTCATTTCTTACACGGCCAATCGGCGCGGCGCGGTCTCGGTTCTGGCCAGGAATGTAAAGACGACCGAAGAGTTGGCCGCAAAGATTTACGATCTGGTGCGGCCAGCCGTCACGCCTGACGGTGTCTTGAGTGAGGATTTACAAAAACGCGTAATGGCCCCGCTGTTAGAACGCATCGGCCGCAAAGATGTGCCACCCCTCAACCGCTACTTCGATTTCGCCATGGCGCGAAAGATCAATGCGGAGCTGAAGACGGAAGGGTGGAAGCCTTAGTAAATTGATTCCATTCGTTCAAATACAAACTCCCTCGCCCGCTTGCGGGAGAGGGCAGGGGTGAAGGTCATGGCTTCGAAGCTGATAGCTTCTCTTCCCAGTGAGTCTTCCAATCCAACCCATCCGTGATCACTTCGGAAACCACCGTCAGATGAGGAAAGCGATTCGCTTCATCCTTGCGGACGACATGCGGTGCTTCATTGCCCGCCGCAACGTCGCGGATCGCTTTGAGAACTTGGCGGCGCGCGGCGATGATGGCGCGGTCGCTCGATCCTAAAAATTCCTGACTGCGGTCGACGAGCTTGCCGCAGCCTTCGACGATGGCGGTGTCTTGGACGTTGAAGATTCTTCCCATGCCGGAGAAGCTCCAGCTCTTCATCGACTCGCGGTCTTGCAGATAGCGATTAGCCTTGTTCCGCTTGGGCCGGTAGTCGCGAGTCAGCTCGTCTAGGATTTCCTGATTGCGGCGAATGTCTTTTTCTTCCATCGGCGCGCTGCGGCGAAAGACAATGTCGTAGCGCCAGTGGTGCGTGTCGTCGATGGGCACGTGCCAGTAGAGATTGTAGCCGTCGCCGGACATCGGCCCGGGGATCGTCGCCATGTTCGGCAAGATGAAATTGGTCACGCGAAAAAAGATTTGACCTTCCTCAGTATTCCGAATCGAAAAAATACGCACGCCGTAGTCGGTCTCTTCGGCTTCGATCTCCGGCGCGACGTCGACTTCATAGAGCGCGAGCGGCAGCTTGCCGTCGCGGCCTTTGACGGTGCGTTTCAGATTTTCCGGTACGTTCGCTTGGCGGTGTAGATAAGAGACGTGACTCGGGTCGAGATTGCCCTCGTTGGCTTGGAAGTAGTTGCACTCGTGAAATATTTTCGTAACCAGGAGATGGCCCGGCGGCGCGAGAAACGGCTCATAGTTTGGCAAAAGCGGCGGCTCGCCCGGCCCGAGGTAGGCGAAAATAATTCCGGCGCGCTCCCGGCAAGGATAGGCCGGATGGCGAACTTTCTCGCAGAAGCTCTTGCCGGGCGCTTCGCAAGGTTGTTCGAGGCACTTGCCGTGGCGGTCGTAAAGCCAGCCGTGATAAAGACAACGCAGCCCGCCATTTTCCACGCGGCCGTAACTCAGATCGGCGCGCCGGTGTGAACAGTGCAGACCGAGCAGGCCGAGCAGGCCGTCGTCGTCGCGGAACAAGACCAGATCTTCGCTCATGATGCGCACCGGCAGCGGTGCGCCATTGGTTGGCAATTCTTCTGACAACGCCACCGGTTGCCAGTAGCGGCGCAACAAGTTGCCACCGGGTGTGCCCGGGCCGGTGCGGCTGATCAGGTCGTTTTCTCCTTGGGATAACATCGTGAGATTTTGGATTGTCGAAGTTGTTTTATCATCATCAGTCCGTTGTCGGCAAACGGCGCTTACCGGTCTCGGATGATTTGACCGCAAAGAACGCATAGTACGTAAAGTCGGAAGGACGGCATTGCGGAGCCAATTCCAATTCATTATACAGTGGAGCGTCAATGACGGAGGTGAGCAATGGCGAGCATTTGGCAAAACGTAACTGTCGATGGCAGCGACATGCCGCTCTACGTGAGCACGCCGGCAAGCGGCGGGCCGGTCCCGGGTATCGTGGTGGTTTATGGCCAGTCGGGGCTGGAAAATTTTATCAAAGACACGACGCATATGTTGGCGCTTCAGGGATTCGCGGCTGCCGCGCCGAACCTTTATCATCGTGACGGACCGGACTGTAAAGACGATAATCCGACGCGCAAAGCGCGCTTGCGCGATCCTTCGATTATTCGAGACATCGAAGGCGCCATCGGTTTTCTCAAAAATCACAAACAAGTCGACAGCGGCAAGTTGGGCATCGTTGGCTTCTGCATGGGCGGGCGGTTGGTTTATCTCATGTCGGCGGCGAGCGAGGATTTGAAAGCTGGAGTAATGTTTTATGGCAGCGGCACCTTGGTACCGTTCGGAGAAGGCCCAGCGCCGTTCGAGCGCACCAGCGAAATCAGTTGCCCGATCCAGGGCCACTTCGGCGCCGACGATCAAAATCCCTCACCGGCGGACATGCGCAAGCTCGACGCCGAGCTGACGAAATTCGGCAAAGTACATGAATTCCACGCCTACGCCGGCGCCGCGCATGCATTCGTGAACACCGGATCGAGCAATTACCGGCCGCATGCTGCGGCGCTGTCATGGCCGAAGGCGATGGAGTTTTTTAGTAGGTATCTGGTGGGGTAAGTACGCGAGAGTTTAGTCCCACACCGTGCGCACTAGGCCTGAGTCTTGAATCTCGCCGTCACCCGTAATCAGCGGCACTCCGGCGACCCTTGCCTGGGCGATGATCATTCGATCGTAGGGGTCCCGAATAGTGGTGAAAATTGCTGCTTCAAGCAGTACGGTGGTGTCATTAGAGGCCAAATCTACGTTAACGGCTTTGTCCAACGTGATAACAAACTCCCGGAATGGCAGGGGGATGTGAATCCGCCCGATCTCGGATAGAAGAAGGACTTCTTCCAGTACGGTAAATGGTATGATGATCGTGTCCGTGCCGCGATCGGAGCGATCAAAGATACTGCGCGCTCGTCGTCCCAGCCGTTGTTTTCGGCCGGTTACATGATAGACAAACGGATGGGTATCTGTAACGTACGTCACGAGAAGTTTTTGATCACGGCTTCAATCCGTGACTTCCGCAGCTTGCGAATAGCTTCATCAATATCGCCGACAGCCTTCCCGATACCCCCGAGCTTGAAGATTTTTCTCCCGCCGACGTCTTTTAGATATTTCGAGGTGCCCGAGAGTTCCCGGTATCTGTCAATGCCGATGATGACGGCACGAGGCTTTTGCCGCTTCGAAACTACGTAAGCGTCACCACTTTCGGCGACCCGATCGACAATCTCGCTAAGCTTGGAGCGAGTTTGGACAAAAGTCATGGTTTTTTCTTTCCCCATGTCAGCCTCCTTGTGTACACTTGAAATGTACACTAAAAAGACCAAGCAAGCAAATTATTGGGGGTTGACATCCTTGAACCAGTTGGAGCAAATAGGGCTCATCAAAGGAGGTTTCTATGGGACTATTGAAAATAGAGGGAATCACACACTGGTCTATTCCGGTGAACAATCTAGATGAATCGGAGAAGTTCTACGGTGATCTTCTCGGTCTTAAACCGTTGGGTCGGCTCGGCAATTCGGGCATGTCTTGCTTCAATGTCGCGGACCAAAACATCCTGCTCTGCGAGCGCTCGGCCAACGTAGATAAATCGCACGTGGAAGAAGCCAACGTGCATCACTCATTCACGGTGACGCCGGAGACGCTGGTGCAGGCGTGCAAGGTTTTTTCCGAGAAGAAAATTCCCATTGATCGGCTTTATTACCGCGCCAAGGGTTTTTTCACCGGAAGGGAACTTTATTTCTTCGATCCAAGCGGCAATCGTTTAGAGCTGCGCGATCCGACTTGGAAAGCGGGCATGCCAGAGCACACTTTCGAGGAACTCGCGAAATCTTAGGAGATCTTGAGGTTCAAATCGTTCCAGCCGTTCAAGTCGTTCAAAACGTTGCCGGACCTAATCCCTCGCATTCGAGTCTCAAGCATTTACACGTCTTGAACATTTTGAACTGCATGAACGGTTTGAACGACGGAGCCAACTGGAACGGCTTGAACGATTTGAACCGTTGGAACGGCCAAATCGTTCAAGCCTATTTCATTCGAAAGATTTGCTGCGGCTATTTCGGTGGTATCGGCACGCCCGGTAGTTTGCTTTTCTCGTCGTAGTACTCTTGAGAGAACTCCGGTTTGCGTCGTTCCGCGAATGCGGCCGATCCTTCATCGTAATCCTTGCTCGCGCGCAAATGGGCGTAGAATTCACGGTGAATCTCGAAACCTTTCTCCCAGCCTTGGATGCCGTAGAGCAGCTTGTCTTCGACAAACTCCATCGTGTGCTGGGCGATCAGCCTGCCGTTACGATTGATCGTCGTGGCCAGCTCGATGCAGTCGTCGAGCAGCTTGTCCGGCTGACAGATCTTTTGCACGAGTCCTAAGCGAAACGCGGTGTCGGCATCGATCATCTGACCGGTGAGCGCGAACCAGTAACCCCATCCCGTTGGAATCTGGCAGAGATAACTCGGCCAGGCCGCCATATGCGACCAGCGCACTTCGGCGCAGCCGAACTTTGCCGCCGGCACACAATAACGAATATGGCATGCGAGCGCTAAGCCAAAGCCGCCGCCGACGGCGTAGCCGTTGATCGCGGCGATGATCGGCTTGTGCATTTGCAGCATGCGCGTGTTCGAGTACGGCCGCGGCCCGGAGCGCGGGCCGGTCATCTCGCCCTTGGCGAAGGCGAGATTCTCTTTTAGATCGCCGCCAGAGCAGAAAGAGTCGGCGGTGCCGGTGAGAATGACCGTCCAGACGTCGTTATCGTCCTTGGCTTTGTGCCACGCCTCATCGAGCGCCCAATAAAGATCGCGGCTGATCGAGTTTTTCTTCTCCGGCCGATTAAGACGGATTATCGCGATATGCGGATCGCGCTTTTCGTATACGCACAGGGGTCCTGGTTCTGCCATGGTTCCTCCTCTTAGATAATTCAAAATTAAAAATTCCGGTCCCCCTGGAACTCCGAGGGAAGTTTTTTTAATTTTGAATTGTTAATAAAGTACTTTTTCCTCGTCCAATTTTTTAATCTCCGCATCACTGAGACCGAGTAAATTGCGCGCGATCTCGTGCGTATGCTCACCCATGAGCGGGGCGACGCCGCGCACTTTCCCCGGCGTCAGTGACATACGCATGGGGACGTTTTCCGTGACCATGTCGCCGCCTTCGGGTTCGTTCATATGCACTAGGAAGCCGGTGGCGGCGTACTGCTTGTCGTTCTTGAATTGATCTTCGACGTCCTGCACCACGGCGGCGCAGACGTCGACGCTTTGGACCAACTCCATCACTTCGTACGGGTCGTGTTGCATCGTCCAGCTCGTCACCCATTTGTCCAACGCTTCCTTGTGACGCACGCGCTGCAAGTGCGTGGCAAATTTCGCATCACGCTTGAGTCCAAACTTTTCCAACAAGCCGGCGAAACGTTGCCACTCCTCTTCGTTGTAAACCGCGATCACGCACCAGCGGTCGTTGCCTTTGCACTGGTAAGGCCCGTAAGGCGCGGCGACGAGACTGCGATTGCCTTCGGGTATCGGTTCACGCTTGTTGACGTTGTATTCGAGATATTTTGGCCCGAGGAGCGACGCGCCGATTTCTTGTTGGGCGCTGTCGATCCACTGGCCGTGGCCGGTTTTCTTGCGCTGGATCAGCGCCAGCACGACGCCGAAGGCGCCGGTGACGCCGCCCATGAAGTCGGGATGCTGCGTGCGTGGCTCGGCGGTGGCGGTGGTTGCGCCGGGATAATTCCACAAGTAGGTCGTGGCCATGGTGTTGCCGACGTTGGGGCCGTAAGTCAAATCGGCGGCGTGGGGGCCGGTACAGCCCATGCCTTTGACGCGGATCAAAATAATCCGCGGATTGATCAGCTGAAGATCGGGCCAGTCGAGGCCCCATTTTTCTAAGATGCCCAAGCCGAAGTTCTCCACCAGCACGTCGGACTTCTTGGCGAGCTCCTTGACCAGCTCGCGGCCTTTCGGCGTCTGCATGTTGACGGTGAACGATTTTTTGCCGCGCTGGAGCTTCATGAAGTCGGGCTTCTTGTTCCACAGCTTGGGATCTTCGCCGCGATGGCCGTCGCCGCGCAGACGGGTCTCGCAACGAATCACTTCGGCGCCAAATTCACAGAGCACGCGCGCCACGGTCGGTCCAGCGGCGCCGGTGGTAAGCTCGATAACGCGAATGCCTTCAAGGGGTAGCTGCGACATTGAGAAATTCCTTTCACCACGAACACGCGAAGTATGGAGATGGCAATCCGTTCAAACCGTTCAATCATTTCGTTCCGTTCACGTCGTTCAAGCCGTGCTCGGAGGTTAGAACAACTCGAGTTTCGTTTTGCGCCCTTTACGTTTTTTGTGGCAATTCGTTTTTGCTTCAGATCACTCCCTCGGCGCGCAGGGCAACGAGATCGTCGTTGTTCATACCGAGATCGCCGACGTAAACGTCTTCATTATGCTCGCCGAGCAGCGGCGCGGGCCGGTAAATCGCACCGGGAGTTTCCATCAGCCGCGGCACGACGCCGAACTGTTTGTACTTGCCGATGACCGGATGTTCCATGTCGACGAACAGGCCGCGCGATTTGGTTTGTTCCATTTCGATAAATTCGCCGGCGGTGTTGATCGGCGTAACCGCGATGCGGCGCTTTTGGCCTTCTTCGTAGAGTTCTTCTTTGGTGTGGCGCGCGCAGAATTCCGCGATGGCGCCAACGACGATTTCAGGGTGCTTGCGGCGAAACGCCATCTTTTCGAACTCCGGCCCTGAGATTGACGCCGGCTTACCCATCCAATCAACCAGCCGGCGCCACTGCTCGACGGGAATTATGAAGATGCGCGCGTAACCGTTTTTCGTCTGATAGGGATCGTAGAGGTCGGTCTCTTCGCCTTTGCGTGAAGCGCGCGCCGGTTTCTCGCCGGTGTAGCCGAAGTTGGGAATAAAATATCCCGCGATATGGCCGCTGCACTCATGCATCGATACGTCGATATGTTGGCCCTTGCCGCTTTCTAATCGGTGATAGAGCGCTACGGCGATTCCGAACGCGCCGTAGGTCGACGCCATGCCGTAAGCGATTTCTCCCGGCGGTTGCAGTGGCGGTTCGCCCGGTTCGCCGGCGAGATAGAGCAGATTGCCGAGCGCGATGCCCGCCATATCGTTCGCTTTGTAGTCTTTCCATGGGCCGTTTTGGCCGAAAGGCGTGATCGAGGCGACGATCAATGCTGGATTGACTGCGCTCAGGTCTTGATAGGTGAGACGCAACTCTTTGGCGCGCGACGGCCGATAGGTCTCGATGAGAACATCCGCCTTCTTGCACAATTCCAACAAAATTTCCCGGCCGTCGGGCTTCTCGACGTCGAGCGTGATGCCGCGCTTGTTGGTATTGAAGTGAAGGAAGTAGAGGCTTTTTTCGGGATGCGGCGCGTCGTCTTTGAAGGGCGGCACGCGGCGCGATTCGTCGCCGGCAGGCGACTCGATTTTGATCACGTCGGCACCCATGTCGGCCAGTAGCTTAGTGCAGTGTAAACTCAGCGGTCCGCCCAGGTCGAGCACGCGGTAGCCGGTTAACGGTCCGGATGGATTTGCCATGTAATTCCTCGGTACAAGTTGTTTTCGATTTAACCCCGCCTCTCGAGGCGGGCACAATTAAATGGGGAATCCAAAGGGGGCGAGCATCCCCTTTGGTCGCGAGCGGGGTTTAAATCCCGCTCGCGAATCTAATTGATTCGTGGCGATTCTTACTTGGATAAAAGATTTGTGTCAAGGCAGCGCGGCAAATTTCGACTCTCGAGTTTAAAGTTTTGCGTTAGCACCGCCGGTGCGCTTTAAGGAGGCAAAAAAATGTCGGGGCGACCGACCGGTAGCCTTTACTAATCGCGCCAATAGGTAAAGATTATCCACTGTGATGAAATTGCCAATTTACAAGCGGGCGCAATCTTAGTAAGTATCGGAGCGGTGAACGATCGGCGCCGCACGCCGGGGACAGTCTCTTGGTGCGCGATGACGATCGTTTGTTAACTTCAACTTTGAAAGCGAAGATATGCTCACGCTGAGGCGATCGCGCATTGTGCACGGACCGGCAACAGTTATAGTCGCGCTATTGTTGTTGATCGTAATTCCAACGGCCTTCGCGCAGACTTCATCCTACGAAGGCAAAACCATCAGATTGGTTGTCGGCTACCCCGCCGGCACCACCCATGACATTTGGGCCAGGATGGTCTCGCCATACTTAAAAAAGTATCTACCCGGCAATCCGGATTTCATCGTTCAGTCGATGCCGGGCGCGGGTTCCATGGTGGCGGTCAATTACCTCAACGGCGTCGCCAAACCGGACGGCCTCACGCTGGCGACTTTTAACGCGGCGCTCTATTTCGAGCAATTGATTGGCCGCAAGGAAGCGCAGTTCGACTGGAGCAAGCTAGCCTGGATCGGCAGTTCCACGCCGGCGACGCGGCTTTTCTACATACGCGCCGACAGTGCCTATGCGACTATCGCCGATCTGCGCCGGGCTGCCGAGCCGCCGAAATGCGGCACGGCGGGCCGCGGCAACACCGGCTATATTTTGCCCAAGCTCTTCGAGGAAGCGCTCGGCCTCAAGCTCGCGATCGTCACCGGATATCCGGGCGGCGGCGAGGTCGACCTGGCGATCGAGAAGGGCGAAATACAGTGCAACTCCACCTCCCTGTCGGTTTATTTCGGCCGCGAACCGTTTCACACTTGGCGCAAGAAGAATTTCGTTCGCGTGCTGATTCAAACCGGTAACAAGCGCGACTCCCGCCTCGCCGACGTGCCGACAATTTATGAGCTCATGGAACAATACAAAACGCCGGAGGCGAGCCGCCGCTTGACCGCAGTATTTCTCGACGCTGGACGCTTCGGTTCTTGGCCGATCGCCGCTCCGCCGGGAGTTGCCGGCGAGCGTATCAGAATGTTGCGCGAGGCCTTCGTCAAAGCGCTGAGCGATCCCGCTTTGCTCGCGGAAGCCGCGAAGAAACAACTGGAGGTCGAAACCATACGGGGCGAGGAGCTTGAAAGCCTGGCCAAGGAAGTGATGGTTCAGCCCCGCGACGTGGTCGAGCGGTTGAAGGATTTGCTGGCCAATTAGTAACGATGCGACCGACAAGAGTTTGTAATAACGTCGACAAGCGCGTGACAGCGCAGGAAGGACTGTTCGTCTCGATATGTCCGCCTACTGCCGCGTGACAATGATGCACAGCGCTCTTGTACGCGCATGGGTTATCTCCGCAATACTGTTCGCGGTAGCTCACGGATTGGTTGGTGCCGCCGACAAACTGCGCGTCGCCTTCGTCAGTCCGAGCCTCGCCTTGTCGCTGCCGTGGGTAGCCAACGAACTGGGGATGCGGAGCGCGCCGGCGCGCGGCTTCTCATCAGCGCCGCGGAGCTAAAGATTCTTTCGCCTTCCGGCACTTTCGCGACGACGCGCGGTTACATTCAGCGCAAGCGAAGTGTCGTCGAGCGGTTAATGCGCTCGTTCGTCGAAGCGATTCATTACTTGAAAACCAACCGGAACGGCTCGGTCGCGTTGCTACAAAAATATTTAGGCGGATTGAGCGCCGAGGAATCGGCTTATCTCTACGACGAGTCGGCCGATCTGTGGGAACGTTTGCCGGCGCCCAACGACAGGGCGCTCCAGGCCGTGCTCGGGCGCGAGAACGATGCGAAGTTGAAAACTATGTCGCCGGCCGATTTCGTCGACGCGAGCTTTTTCAAAAAGATCGAAAAGAGCGGCTTGATCGAACAACTGTATCGGAAGTAGTGTCGGTGGTATTGACGGTGGTGGAAATTCCGATAAAGGATTTTCTCCCGCAAAGGCGCAAACACGCCAAGGTAGAAGATTCACCTAAAAATAACGGGGCTCTAACATGAGCGAACACAGGTTTCTCGCACTAAAAGCCGGCGTCACTCCATGCGCTTCACATACTAAAGTATAAGATATAATATTTCTTTCTGAGCAATCACGATCGTTACCAATCAGTCACACGGATCAAAGGTGGGATTATGTCGATCAAGCTAAATCACACGATTGTGCCGGCTAAGGATAAGGATGCTGCGGCGAGTTTCTTCGCGAAGATTTTTGGCCTTAAGTATGATGGCCCGATGGGGCATTTTGCGCCGGTGCGAGTCAACGATGAGCTGACGCTGGACTTCGATAACGCTGAGTCCTTCGAGCCGCATCACTATGCGTTTCACGTAAGCGATGACGAATTCGATGCGATCTTCCAGCGCGTTCAGGAAGCTGGCCTTACGTGGGGCAGCGAGCCTCGGAGCCCGACGAACCGCCAGGTGAATACTCGCAAGGGAGGCCGTGGCGTGTACTTTCACGACCCTGACGGTCACTTGCTCGAATTGCTCACACACGCTTGATCGAGCCGGTTTAATCTCTGCGGTTTTATTGCCCCGCAGCACGCTGCGAATAAATTATTCTCAGACCTTTGAAGTCCGTCATTGCCGCACCTTGTAGTGGAGATCCACGTGAATCTCTGGCTGGACCCCCGATAGAAACATTCGGGGGGTGGCTCCTTCGGACCCATTCTCATTGCTGAGTTCTGATGCCCCGAAGCGTTCTGCCGAGAAGTTGATGACGTTGCCAAATTTTGCCCTTTACAATTCAATCCAAGGCGATAGACTCCAACCTTCTTTTCACATTCGGATTTTGTTTTGCCGTGCTTCGAGATTTGCTATCGAGGGAGGACTACATGACCAATTCAAAGTTAGCGCTTAGCATGTTGGTTGCGGCATCGATCGCCGGCTGTTCGGTCTCGGGGCAAGTAATGGACGGGACGCTCGATCACATCAAAACGTCCAGTGCGCTTAACATTGGTTATATCGAGTCTGCGCCCCCGTTCTCTTTTCCGGGACCGGACCGGCGGCCCGTGGGCTATTCCGTTGATCTTTGTACGCACGTCGCGAGCGCGATTCAGAAACAACTCGGGATCAATCTGAAACTCAATTGGGTGCCGGTCACGGCAGAGAGTCGGGTCGACATGGTGGCGCAGGGCAAGGTGGATATTGAATGCGGCACGACCACGGCCAGTCTTTCGCGTCAGGAACGAGTGGACTTCAGTTTGATGACTTTTGTCGATGGCGGTGGCTTGCTGACCAAGTCGGAATTGAGTCTCCACGCAATGGCTGATCTCGCGAACAAGCGAATCGCCATCATTCCCGGGACCACCACCGAGATTGCGCTGACCAAGTTTCTAAAGGAGGAGTTCGTTACGGTTCAGTTGATCCGCGTCAAAGACCATGTGGAGGGGCGCAGTGCCGTCGAGAAGGGTTCAGCCGACGCTTTCGCCTCTGACCGAGGAATCCTGATCGGGCTCGTGGTGACGGCGAAGGATCCGTCGAGCTTTACCATACCGAGTCTACTGTTTTCATACGAGCCTTATGGATTCATGGTGCGTCGCAACGACGCGGCCTTTCGGCTCGCTGTTAATCGGGCGCTGGCCGAGCTCTATCGCTCAGGTGGCATAGTGCAGATTTACGACCGTTGGTTCGGCGCACTCGGCAAGCCGAGCCCGGCACTTCAGGCCATGTATCTTCTCAACGGGCTACCCGAATAATGGCTTTGGCTGATTGAATCTATTAATTCCCCGCAGCTTGCTGCGGGCACCAATTAAATGGGGAATCCAAAGGGGGCGAGCATCCCCTTTGGTCGTTACGGGTTTAATACCCCGTACGCGAAATGCTCCGTGTATTAAATAACTAGAAGAGCCGCGGAGAACTTTTCCGCGTTAAATCAATAAGCGCCAGACGTGAAAGGAGACGCATATGGAAACTTCCTATAAATACCGCCGTCTCTCCAAAGACGATGCCGCATGTCTTCTCGTGGATCATCAGGCGGGACTGATCTCGTTAGTGCAAGATTTCTCACCCGCGGAGTTCAAAGACAACGTGCTCGCGCTCGCCGATATCGCGAAGTTTTTCAAACTGCCGACAATTCTCACGACGAGTTTCGAGAATGGACCCAACGGACCGCTCGTGCCGGAGTTGAAGGCGATGTTTCCGGAGGCGCCGTTCATCGCGCGCCCCGGCCATATCAATGCCTGGGACAACGAAGATTTCGTCAAAGCGGTCAAGAATACTGGCCGCAAACAGCTGATCATCGCCGGCGTTGTTACCGACGTTTGCGTCGCCTTTCCCGCGCTCTCGGCGCTGGAAGCGGGTTACGAAGTCTTCGCCGTCACCGACGCTTCCGGCACGTTCAACGAGGCGGTCCGGCACGCGGCCTGGGCGCGTATGGCGAGCGCTGGAGTTCAGCTGATGAACTGGTTTAGCGTGGCCTGCGAGCTGCATCGCGATTGGCGCAACGACATCGAAGGTCTCGGAAGGTTATTCTCCAATCATATTCCGGCATACCGAAATCTGATGACGAGCTACGCGGCGAAGAAGTGAATGCGCGGTGCCTGCGGTTTTTTCGAAGCGTAGAGTAAAAACCTATGAGTTGGCAATCGGCTGAAGAGCCGCAAGCAACGTCGGCGCCGGCCTGCAGGGCGCTGGAGACCGTCATCGTGCCGCGTCCCCGCGACATCGGTGGTTTTGCAGTTCGCCGCGTGCTGCCGTCGACGCAGCGGCGCAGCGTCGGTCCGTTCGTTTTCTTCGACCAGATGGGACCTGCCGAGCTCGCGCCCGGCGCGGGCATCGACGTGCGGCCGCATCCGCACATTGGTCTTGCCACCGTGACCTATTTGTTCTCCGGCTCGATCGTTCATCGCGACAGCCTAGGCAACGTGCAAGCCATTGAGCCCGGCGCGGTTAACTGGATGACCGCTGGGCGCGGCATCGTTCATTCCGAACGCTCCGATAATGAACTCAGAAAACGACGGCAAAAACTCTACGGCATACAGATCTGGGTCGCGCTGCCCAAGCAACGAGAAGAAACAGACCCTGACTTCACGCATTACGCCGCTGCGGCGCTGCCCGTGATCGAAGGCGAAGGGAAATCAGTCCGTGTTATCGCCGGTTCGCTGTTCGGCAAGACTGCGCCGGTGAAAACTTGCTCGGCGCTGTTTTACGCTGACGCGACGTTGCAATCGGGAGCATCGCTCTCGCTTGATAACCAGCACGAAGAGCGGGCGATTTATCTTCTCGAAGGGACCGTCGAGATCGCCGGGCAGCTCTTCGAGCCAGGACGGCTTTTGGTGTTTTCCTCTGGCGACACAATCTTGATCAAATCAGCGTTTGCTGCGCGTTTACTATTGCTGGGCGGAGAGCCGCTCGACGGACCGCGATACCTCTGGTGGAATTTTGTCTCCAGCTCGCGCGAGCGCATCGAGCAGGCCAAGGCTGACTGGAAAGCCGGTCGCTTCGCGCCGGTGGCGGGCGATGCCGAGTTTATTCCACTTCCGGAATGATCGTGAGGGCGCCGGCGTTACCCTCGGCGTTGGCCAATTCGCCTCTACTTAAAGAACCGATTGGAACGCAGTCAATAATTGAAGTTACGGTGTGGCCCGCGTCTGATTAAATCTAATAATTCCCCGCAGCTTGCTGCGGGCACCAATTAAATGGGGAATCCAAAGGGGGCGAGCATCCCCTTTGGTCGTGTACGGGGTTAATACCCGGTACACGAAATGCCCTGTTTATTTGGATCTTCAGGCTTCTGTCGATAACCTGGCACTATCACCTCGATTTCGCTCACCACGAAGATCACGAAGGACACGAAGGGTTCCGATAATTAAAACTCCGAAATTCGTGATCTTAGTGTCCTTCGTGGTTGATACTCTTCCACACCAAACCTGGGAGAACCCTTAAATTATACCTTCCATTCTAAAATAATTCCTTGATGTTCGCATGGATACTCAGTAGGGTCTTCTCAAAAGATTATCGAACTGCGGGTTGAAATTATGATTAAGCCTTCTATACGTGCGGACTTCGCGCCGACGGGCAAATTACGCGTTGGCGTTAACTATGGCAATCCGGTGCTCGCGACGCGCGATGCGCAGAGCGGCGAACTGCGAGGCGTGGCGGTTGATCTGGCCCGCGAACTGGGCAGGCGATCGGAATTACCTGTCGAGATCGTCGCTTTCGATTCGGCGGGTAAGATGTTCGATGCGGTGAAGGCCGGCGCTTGGGATGTGGCGTTTCTTGCCGTCGATCCAGGGCGCGCCAGTGAGATCGATTTTACCGAGCCTTACGTCGAGATCGAAGGGACTTATTTGATTCCGCCGGGGGCGCCGTTTCACAACGTCGGCGATGTCGATCGCGACGGTGTTCGCGTCGGCGTGTCGGGCAAGAGCGCGTACGATCTGTTCTTGAGCCGAAGTTTGAAGCATGCTCAGATCGTGCGGGCGCAAAGCCCGGAGTCGGCGTTCGATCTGATTCTATCCAGCAAAGTGGATGTGCTCGCGGGCGTGCGGCAAACGCTTGTTGCGCATTCGGCGAAGCTTCCCGGTTCGCGTGTGTTCGAGGATCGTTTCATGGCGATTGGCCAAGCGATGGGCATCGTCAAAGGCCGCGACGAGGGCGCGGCGTATTTGCGCGAGTTCATCGAGGATGTGAAGGCTTCCGGTTTCGTTGCGCGCGCGATCGACAAAAGTGGCGTCCGCGGTGTGACCGTTCCGCCGACGCGCGCCAAGTGATTCAGCGTTAATCGCGAAGAAATCTTCCGCAGGTAACGCGCGGGCGCGTTTCTTAGGTCCGAGGACCCATCTCGCGCGCGCGCGGCAATTTCATTCAATGGCGGTGAGACCGTCAACCTGAACTACTGACCGCGCGTAGCTGGGTCGACGCCGGCGAATTTCAAGAAGTCGATCATGCTGAAACTTTCCGGCGCGGCGCCGAAGGTTGATAAGGTCGGCAGCCAGTTGGGTTGGACGTTGAGGTAGGCTTCCGGATCGAGCTGGAGCAAGCCGAGGAAGACTTCACCGACGATTCGACCGCCGACCGGGCCGAGCCGCAGGCCGTCGTGAGTCAATTCCGCTTCTTTCAAAATGTAGTAAAAGAGCGGCGTCGACGAAACCAACGACGGCGCAACATCCTTCAACTCCGATAAATCGCTGTTGCTGAGCTGCGGCACGCCCATCGCTTGAGCGATCGCCTGACCCGATGGCAGAAGCCAAGTCAAACAGCGCAGCAAATTGCGTGTCATCAGTGACACGGGCGGGGTTCCCGAAAAAATTGTTCCCAGCGGCAAATTGAACAGTGGTGTCGAGATTTTAGTGTCGATCCTTTTGTTGGGCCGCACGTCGCCTTCAAAGCCGGGGAACTTGAAAAAGGTCTGCCAACCGATAAAGCGCCGGGGCGCTCTGGCGCCGCCACGCAGATCGATGGGATCGGCCTGGTCTTCGCCGGCGGGCTCGAAGATCATGCCGAAGAATGGCTGGCCGTTGTCGCCCGCGAGATTAGCGCGGTAGGACGGCCGAATCATGCTGTGGCCGAAGCGGTAGCCGATCTGAAACTCGACAGGGATGAAAGCTTCATCGCGCGGCCGGTAGAACTTCCGGCCACCGGACAGAATTTCAGTCACCAGTGGTTGACCGACGAAGAGCGGCAAGAACTCGTGCAAGACGATCCATTGATAATGCCACACCGCTAAGCGGCGCGCTTTGAAGAACGCATCGAAATCGCTGATCCCAGGATTCTCCGAACGCATGAGATCGACGGCATTGTTATGAAACTTCAAGCAGGCGGCCTGGAGGCCCGAAATCATCATGTTCTCATCGTTGCGCGGGTCGGCGATGATGGCGGCTTTTGTCGAGGAATTGCGCGGCAGGTCCTCGAACAGACCGCCGCTTTCGACTTTGAACTTGATCGGGTCGTCGGCCGTGTACAGCTCGGGCGAGTCCCCTGGGCCGCCGCCGAAAACGCAGTCGAGGTCGAACAGCGGGACGCGCGCGTTGGGCGACGTGGTCGGGTTAGTTGGAACGCCCAAACGCGAAGTCTTGTCGAAGGTCATGTCATGGTCGAGAAACTGCCCGAAGAAAGTCGTGCCAGCGGTGTGTTCCGGATTGTTACGGTTCCCAGCGCTGAGAGTGAGGTCGGTGATCAATAGAACCGGAGGTTTCGTCAGGTCGTCTTTTGCGTCCAGGATGCCGCCGGCTTTGCCCAGGTCACTGAGCGCGTCGCGGATAAAGTCGGTCGGCGGCGCGAATGGCGGCAAGCGGAACATCCTGCCGAAATTATCGGCCGGACCGGTATCCACGGGCTGCGCCGCGCGACTCAACGGTGCCCCCAAGGTTCCGATGGCCCAGGCAGCTGCTGCTCCCGTGCCGATTTTTTTCAGGAACTGCCGACGGCTGAGATCGGCCCTCGCGAGCCGTTGTCTGGTGTGTTTGTGCATGATCGTTCATCCTCCTGTTGTGTAGTAAAAATCTCCCCTGCTCCGAAGCTCGCAAAATGTTGCTGCCATGCATCGGTTTGAGCGCGACCAAGTGTGCCAGTGACGCGCATCGGCGCTTTGTCGAGTGCGTTGCACTTCAGGGCAATTTTGGGTGTTGATTAACGGCGGTTAATAGTCTCGGATTGAGCAATTACGCGGCCAGTGCTTCGATTGTGCTGCGCTGAAATTGACGCAGACTATCGATGTGCTACGGTCGCATTTATTGACGCGCGCGCGTATGAATAAGAAAAAATTTATATTGTCCGGATTTGAACGCGGCACGAGTTCGCTCAGGCGAGTTTGCAAAATTGTCCGTCGGCAGGTCAGCACGAACAGAAAACAGCGAAATGGCCGCTGTCTTTTTTCAATTGCGGCATCGGTCATGAGGTGTCAAAAGAAGCGAGGAGTTCAATGATGAATCACCGGATCATGATTTGCTTTTGTATCGCCTTGACGTTTTTGCTAACGGCTCCCGCCCGCGCCCAGGAAAAAAAGCTCGATCGCCTGCGCGTCGGTGGCGGATCGGCTTCGGCGGCGCAGATGGCGATCTGGTTGGCTAAGGAAGGAAACTTTTACGAGAAGTACGGGCTTAACGTCGAAGTAATCAGTATTCCCGGCAGCTCGCTGGCGATTCAGGCGATGCTGTCGGGCGAGTTGCCGATCATTCAAGCCGGCGGCGCCGGGCCGATCCAGGCGGCACTGTCGGGCACCGATACGGTGATCCTCGCGACCATCGTGAAAAAGTTTAACTGGTGGATTTTCGGCCAAGCGAACATTGCTCGGATGGAGGATTTGAAAGGTAAAGTTTTCGGCACGACGCGCTTTGGCACGCAGTCCGATCTGGCGTCGCGCATCGCGCTGCGCAAGTCCGGCCTCGAACCTGACCGTGATGTGACGATGGTGCAGACCGGCGGGCCGGCGGAGACGGTGATCGCCATGGCAACCGGCAAGGTGCACGCGGCGGCGATCAGTCCGCCGGCGACCTTGCAAGCCAAACGCGTGAAGCTCAAAGAGCTCATGGATTTGACTCACCTTGACGTGGAATATCACGTCAACGGCGTGGTGACGACGCGGCGCTACTTGAAGGCGAACGAAGACATCGCGCGGCGTTTTCTGCGCGCCTACATCGAGGGCGCGGTGCGCGGCATGAAGGACAAGCCGTTCGCGATCAAAACAATGGCAAAATACTTTCGCACCGACGACAAAGAAGTGCTCGACGAAACCTACGAACTCAGCATCAAGACCGGCTTCACCGTGCCGCCGTATCCGGCGGGCATTCCCAGCTTGCTGCAGGATTTGGAAAGAACGATGCCAAAGGCGAAGGGCGCAAAGCCGGAAGACTTCATCGACAACCGTCTGGTGCGCGAATTGGATCAGAGCGGCTTTGTGAAGTCGGTGTTGGAGGGCCGGTGAACGAGGCCGATCGGCGCGGCTAAGCTTCGAATAGAAATTACCCATCCGCACCGGGTTCGATTTGGGCGGGTGATGAAATCCTCGGAAAATTTAAAAATGCAGGATGGCAAGGCCTACAGGTCATTACCTGCGTAAGACAAATTAAAACTCTTATTCACAAGTGGAAAATCGGGCACGATGTTTTCCAGAATCGCATAGTTGAGCGCTGGCCAGTTGGCAAATGATGGATCCTTGATCTTAACTCGTCGAAGCGCATTGTTTTTACCGGCGACCACCCAGTGCCAAATCGGACCGCGCCAACCTTCCACCAAGCCGAAGGCTCCTTTGCCTTCTAGAAGCGCGTCTAACGGCACGGCAAGACCGCCACTTGGCAGCGATTCAAGCGCCGACGCAATCAAACGCGCCGACTCGCGCGCTTCCTCTACGCGCACCATCAAGCGCGCCCACACGTCTCCATCCGTGTGCACGACGACCCGTGGTGGCAACGCTGCATAGCCGGCGCAGGGATGGTCGCGCCGCGTATCCTTGTCAATGCCACTGGCCCGCGCGGGAACGCCCACCACTTGCATTTCAAGCGCTGTCTGTGTGCTCAAGCGCCCGGTGCCGCGCAAACGATCGAGAACCAAGCCGTTGTGGGTTGCAATCTCAACGATCTCGTCGAAATCGGCAATGATGCGGCCAATTGAATCGCGTGCGTCGGCGATCTGCTCAGCCGTGAAATCCCGCGCCATGCCACCCGGCCGCAGGGCACCGCGCAAGAGTCGGTGCCCGACCAAACGGGCGTTCAGGCGCAGCAGATCTTCACGCAAGCGCAGGGCGTGCGCGTTGGCGACCGCAAAGCCGGTGTCCGTGCAAATCGCGCCGACATCCGCGATGTGATTGTAGAGCCGTTCGAGTTCGAGCAGCACGACGCGGAGGTATGCCGCGCGTGGTGGAATGCTCACATCGCCGAGCGCTTCAACCGCCTGACAAAAAGCCAGGGCGTGCGCCACGCTCGAGTCACCGGAAATTCGCTCTGCCAGTTTGATCCCGTGGACAAGTGTTGCTGATTCGAAAAGTTTCTCGATGCCCTTGTGGACGAAATACATTCGCGATTCGAGATTAATAATCGTTTCGCCCTCGACGCTGAAGCGAAAATGGCCAGGCTCGATGATGCCCGCGTGTACCGGGCCAACGGTGATTTCGTAGAGACCCTCACCTTCGACGCGGCGAAAGGGATAGGGTTCGCCATCATCGGAAAAATCTTGTCGAACCGTCGCGTCCTTCAACATCGGATGATAACCGGGCGGCCAAAATTGATGCAGCGGCAAACGGCGCAGATCGGGATGGCCGGCCGGCACGAGGCCGAACAAGTCATGGATCTCGCGTTCGAAACGGCTGGCGAGATACCAGCGCGTCGCAAGCGACGGGAACGTAGGATCCTCGGCGGGCAGGTTGACTGAGGCGACGACAAACTCAGCGGCGCGATCGAGTTCAAAAATATAGCGCAAGGTGAAGCCGCCGCCTTCTAACCGCGTATCCTCGGCGACGATGAGTTCGGGACGAGCATGGACTGCGTCCTGCAAATAATCAGCAAGCCCAGTGAGCTTCTCACGCGGCAGGCTGACGCGCAGCTCACGCGGATTGAGCATTTCGACACCGCTCAGATTCAGGTTGGCTACAATGAGCCGCTGCCTTAGCTCATTCAAATCCACGATCTACCCCCCTCCCAATATTTTTAACACCTGCTCTAGCGCTGCGACGAACGGCGTCGGTAGGGTGAGTCCTAGCACAAGCAAGAGCACGAAATTCGCGGCGAGGGGCGCGAGCCACACCCGCAGCGCATCGCCGCGCGGGAGATCGGCCGGCGGCTCGCCGTATAACATCCCGTTAACGCTCGCCAACATTCCTCCGAAAACGATGACGAGAAGGATCACGCCTGTTGCCGCCGCCCACGGATGGGTCTCAAGGCCGGCGCGAAAAATGATAAACTCGCTGATAAACGGCGCAAACGGCGGCAGACCGATCAGCGCAAACGTGCCGGCGAGAAATAGCCCGCCGGTCCACGGCGCGGTCTGCAACAGGCCGCGCACCTCACGGATTTCCGCGCTGTGATATTTGAGTAGAATATTGCCTGAAAGAAGGAAGAGCAGCGATTTCGAAAGGGCATGATTGACCACATGCGAAAGCGCGCCGAAGACGCCCCAATAACCGCCGAAACCCAGACCGAGGCAAATGATGCCGATATGTTCGACGCTCGAATAAGCGAGCATTCGTTTATAATTGCGTTGCCGCACCAGGAAGGCCGTCGCAATCAGAATTGAGAACAACCCCATGCCGACCAACAAGCGCCCCGCGAATTCCTGGCCAACCGCCGAATCGACCACGGATTTGAAGCGCAATATCGCGTAGAGGCCGACGTTGAGCAATACGCCCGACATCAACGCGCTGATCGGCGCCGGCGCTTCGCTGTGCGCGTCGGGTAGCCAGGTGTGCATCGGCGCGAGTCCGGCTTTTGTCCCATAGCCGATGACGATGAATACGAAAGCCAGTCGCAAGACCTCAGGATTGAGTGACCCCGCGGCGGCGCTGAGCGCACTCCAGTTGACGGCGATTTCGCCGGCCTTGGCGGCGCCTGCATAATACACCAGCGCGGTGCCGATGAATGCCAGCGCGATGCCCACCGACGACAAAATTAAATACTTGTAAGCGGCTTCGAGCGACGTGCGGGTCTGGTGCAAATTGACCAGAAAGACCGTCGCCAGCGTCGTCCCTTCAATGGCGACCCACATCACGCCCAGATTATCTGTCGTCACGGCGACCAGCATGGTAAAAACGAAGAGGTGAAAGAGCGCGAAAAACAATCGAGCGCGAGACAAATGCTCGCCGTCGAATTCGGCGCGGATGTAGCCGACCGCGTAAAGCGAAGCGATCGCACCGAGAAAAGTGATGATGGCGACCATGAAAGCGGACAATGCGTCAACGCGAAATAAATCACCGGCCGCGGTGAGCACTGCACCGCTGCACACCTGGGCGACGATCGCCGCTGCCGTGCCCAAGGTCGCCAGTCCCGCTAGCGTGTGCAACAGTTCCATCAGCGCGCGCCGTCGGATAAGGGCGATCAGCGCCGCCGCCACGAGCGGGATCAACAGCAAACTAAGTAGCATCATTCTTTCAATTTTTCCAATTCGCCGACATCGATCGAGTCGAAATTATCCTTGATACGATAGACAAAGACTTCCATGATCAGCACGGCGACCAAAACGTCGAGAAAAACCCCCATTTCGACGATGAACGGCACGCCGTAGGTCGCCAAGAGAGCGAGTAAGAAGATACCGTTTTCCAACATGAGAAATCCAAGAATCTGCGTCACCGCTCGGCGGCGATTCACCATGATAAAAAAACCAATCAGGACGCCCGCGAACGCCAGTGGGATCGCATCCGCCGCGGGCAAGGGATTGGAAGCGGCGATCGGGGTCATTACGTAAAAAGATATGATCGTGAGTATCCCGCAGATGATGAGCGCCGGTGCGGTCCCCAGATACGGCGTGGCAACCCGCACCAGGCCGATATTTGCCACGGCGCGGTTGAGTACGCGAGGAATGATGATGCCTTTGACAACGAAAAGCGCAGCGCCGATGCCGAATAATTCGAGACTGCGGCTGTAAATCGCGATCAATACGCAGAGCGATGCGAGTACGAGCGACTGTAATCCGAACACGCGCACCTGTCCTTCCAGCCGGGTTCGGACAATCAACAAGATGGTCAAGCCGAGGGCGACAAACGCCAGCAGATTGACAGCCTTGGACAGCACTTCAGCGGACAACGCGACTCCCATCATCGGATAAAAAATGCGGTCACGACGGCCAACAACGCGACCGTAAATGACCCGGCTAAAAGCTCAGGCACGCGGAAAAGGCGGAGCTTGGCAACCGATGTTTCCACGAGCGCAATGGCCACCGCGAAAATCAGCAGTTTCACAGCGAGCGCGAGCAAAGCGCTAAAGAGAGCGACCGGTGTGTTCGTCAGCGCCACGCCCCAGGGAAAAAACAGATTCGACAACAACGTCAAAAACAAAAATAACTTCATCCCGGCGGCCCATTCCACCAGAGCGAGAAGACGCCCGGAATACTCCAAGATCATCGCTTCGTGAATCATCGTGAGTTCGAGATGGGTGGAGGGATTATCCACAGGCAATCGCCCGTTCTCCGCCAGCGCCACGATGAAAAATGCGAAGAACGCGAGCAAATGACCAGCGTTTAACATCAAGAGCGGCTCGGCCGCAAAACGCGTGATGATGCCATCGAGACTGGTCGTGCCGGCACGCAGGGCGATGCCAAAAATCGCGATCAACACCGTCGGCTCGGCAAGCGCGGCAAGGGCGACCTCGCGGCTCGATCCCATGCCGCCAAATGCGCTTCCCGCGTCCAAACCCGCCAGCGCAAGAAAGAACACGCCGAGCAAGAATAGGTACATCAGGGCGATGATGTTGCCCATGAAGCCGAGCGCGGCGCGTGTGGTCAAAACCGGGACGATGAGCGCTGACAAAAGCATCGTCGTGGCAAGCAGATACGGCGTAAAGCGAAAGATCCAAGAGGTATTTTCGGAAACCACCACTTCTTTCAAGAACAATTTCCGAATGTCGGCGTAAGGCTGCAAAATAGTCGCGCCGCGGCGCCCCTGCAGGCGCGCCTTCGCCTTGCGGATCACGCCAACAAGCAAGGGCGAGCCGAACATGACAATAAGCAACTGTAATACCTCGATGGCTATTTCCGAAAGCATAGACCGTTCTCGTTTGTATGACGCATTTTTTGTACAGCGGAACTACACCGTGAGGATTAACAAGGCGACGAGCGTGGCCAAGATATAAACCAAGTAGCGGTGCACATTGCCCGACTGTAAGACACGCGCCTCGCGCGCCAGCGCCTGAATCAGGCGCAGAAGCGGCCGATATAGCGCGTCCTCAAAAATCAAACGTCCCTCGTTATAATACGCGATGGTGCGCACGAAATAACGCGACTCGGGGTGAAACTCGATGTCAAGCTCCTTGACCGGGCGATACAAGAGGGCGAAAACGCGCTTGAAGGGATTGGCGAACGCGGTTGCGGTGAATTCAAAGCGCGCCGTTTGTAGCGCGCGCCCACAGCCCCAGGTCTCGTAGTAGCGCCACTGCTTGTTAGCTCGTATCACGCGCAGCCCAAGAGCAATCGCCATGAGAAAGGCGGCGAGCCCGACGGCGATCCACAACGGCGCCACCCAGCCGAACTCGCCGTTGGCGACCACCGCGGTCAAATCGAATCGCATATCGGCGTGCCCGCCCATGAGATCGAAGACCGTCGCTTCGAGCGGCGCTAAAACTAGCGATGGCGCAATGCCTAGAACGACACACGCAAGCGCGAGCAGTGCCATGGGCGCGCGCATCGTCCACGCGACTTCCCGCGCAAGCGCTGCGGGCTCGCTGCGCGGCAGGGCCAGGAACGTGATGCCGAAAGCCCTGACAAAACACGCGACGGCGAGGCCGCTCGTCAGAGCGAGCGCGGCCACGCCGAGCGCGAAAATCAAATTGACCGTGTGCGCGGAGATTTGAAAACTCAACAGCAGCGATTGGAAGGTCAGCCATTCACTGAAAAAACCGTTGAACGGTGGCAGGGCGGCAATCGCCAGTGAGCCGATTAAGAAGAAGATCGCCGTCTGCGGCATGCGCTTAATGAGGCCGCCGAGATCTTCCATATTACGCGTATGCGTCGCGTGCAGCACCGCCCCCGCGCCCATGAACAGCAGGCTTTTGAACGCCGCGTGATTGAGCGCGTGATAGAGCCCCGCCACGAGCGCCAGCGCTGCCAGGCCGGGCAAATTAGACGCTTGGAACAACATCGCCGCGCCGAGACCGAGCATGATAATGCCGATGTTTTCGACGCTGGAGTAGGCCAGCACCCGTTTCAAATCGGCGTCGACCAGCGCATAGAGCACGCCAAGCACTCCTGAGACCGCCCCGACGATGAGGATCGTCGCTCCCCACCACAGCGGGCCGACGCCAAGCCAATCAAATGCGACGCGCACCAGCCCGTATACACCGAGCTTGATCATTACGCCCGACATCAACGCGGACACGTGACTGGGCGCAGCGGGATGGGCGAGCGGCAGCCAGACATGCAACGGAATGATCCCCGCTTTCGTGCCGAAGCCCAACGCCAACAAAACAAAAATCAAGTTGCGTGAGCCTGCGTCGAGCTTGGCTGCTGCCGCGCCCCATTCGGTGAAAGAAATTGTCCCTGTGGCCTGCGCTAACAGCAGGAACCCCACCAACAACGCAGCAAATCCCGCGTGGGTCATGACAAAGTAAACCCAGCCCGCGTGCAGCGTGTCGTCGCGCTCGCGTTCCGTGATCAGCAAAAAATACGACGCCAGCGCCATGATTTCCCAGAGCGCGAGAAACGTCAGCACGTTGCGCGCCAGCGCAACGAGAATCATCGCTGCGACAAAGACGTTAAATGCGAAGGCCATTGCCGCGAGCGAATGTTTGCCAGCGTATTCTCGCGTATAGCCGATCGCATACAGCGCCGCGGGAATCGCGCCGAGGGCAATGACCACTACGAAAAACGCGCTCAGTCGGTCCACGCCGAAAGCGGCGCCGCCGATCGGCAGTAGATCTGGAACGATAAATTCCATGCTCCCACCAGCGAGGCCGGCCACACCGAACGCAATTGCGGCGATAGCGCCAACCAACGCACATCCGTGTCCGACGACGCGCGCCAGAGCCGATGAGGGTGTCGGTATTAGTGCAGCAACGGCGCCCGCGCTGAAACAAGCGAAGGTGACAAGGAACAAATCGACCATCAGCGTTGACTCAATGATCATCGCGATGGATGCTAAAGCAGGGTTGGAGCTGAGGCCTCAAGGCTGTCGTTCCAAGGCGGCGAGGATGCCCAGTAAAATTTCTCGCGGCTCGGGTGGACAGCCGTGCACGACGGCGTCCACGGGCAGTATCGCGGATACCGGCCCGACGACCCCGTAGCCGCCGGCGAAGACGCCGCAATCATGCGCACAGTCGCCGATCGCGACGACGATCTTCGGCGCGGGTGTCGCTTCGTAGGTGCGCTTGAGCGGGTCCGCCATGTTACGCGTCACCGGTCCGGTCACAAGCAAACAATCGGCATGGCGCGGTGACGCGACGAAATGCATGCCGAAGCGTTCGAGATCATAATAGGGACTGTTTAGCGCGCCGATCTCCAATTCGCAGCCGTTGCACGAACCCGCGTCCACCTGTCGAATATGCAAGGAACGGCCGAAGCGTTTGCGGGCGTGATCGTCAATCTGCCGCGAGATGACTTCAATTTGCGCGTCATCGCCCGGCTTCAACGCTTCGGTGACGACGGGTGTTTTCAATATATACTCAAACAATGAGGTCATCGGTTCGATTCATCGCCCCTCTATGGGCTATCGGCCGGCTTCAGCGCCAAGCGACAAGTTTGCTTTGAATCTAATAATTCCCCGCAGCTTGCTGCGGGCACCCTATTGATGGGGAATCCAAAGGGGGGCGAGCATCCCCTTTGGTCGTGTACGGGGTTAATACCCGGTACACGAAATGCCCTGTTTATTAGCGGTAACGCCGCCGACACATCAATCAACGCTCGGCTTGATTTAACAACACCTCACCTAGATAAACACCCGCAAAGGCGATGGGCGGCCAAGTGCTTTAGTTCTTGAGTTTTGCGGCGCGAATGAATACTCGTATTAGCGACACTCGACAACCGCAACGGGACCCGCGAGGGCTGATACTATAGCCCCGTAGCTCCTTTTGACTTTAGGTATTTTTTTAACTCTGAGTTTAATCCCTTCGCCTCAGAAAAATCAGCTCCGGCCACGATCGCTCCTCGAAAGACGGTGCCGACCAAATTTGCTTTCCGAAAGCTTGCGTTGAGCAGCATTGTGTCGGTTAAATCGGCATTTCTCAGATCGCTCGCCGCGAGTTTTCCATTACTCAATCGGCAACCCTTAAGATTGGCCCCTCTAAGGTCTAAGTTTGAAAGATCCATGCCCGAGAGATAAAGATTTCTGAGATCGACACCGGCCAGGCTTCCGTGTTGTTCAATTATCTGCAAAATATTTTTTAACAACCTATTTCCACCCGCCATCGTCTCGCCCCCCCCTCAAATTGCTGTTTAGGTAGTTGGCCCAGTCTTTACGACAAAGTGCGCGCGACGATTCTTTGCCCAGCAAGCGTCATTCTGCTCCTTGCACACCGGAAGCTCTTCACCATAGCTGATGCTCGACAGCGTGTTCGGTGAAACCCCCAGGTCGATGAGATATCGTTTTGCGCTTTCCGCCCTTTTAGCTCCGAGAGCCAAGTTATACTCGCTGGTACCGCGCTCGTCACAATGCCCTTCGATCTCGACCCTAACGCGAGAATTCGTTTTCAACCATGTAGCGTGACCCTTAAGGATATCCCTGGCTTCTACACTCAGGTCGTAACGATCAAAGTCAAAATTGACGTCTCGAAGCGGACCCTCTTCATCACCTTTGCCTAGCGTCCCTTTTTGTAGGGCCTCGAGGCTCGACGCCTGTGTTTTGGCGGGCGCCGGCTTGGATAGTTCCTGTCTACCAGCCTCTAGTTTCGGCGGCGCGGCTGTCTCTGGAGGCTTGGATGCTGCCTGTTGCGAACAACCCATATAGAAAGATAACAGCAAAGCAAAAATAACTTTGCCCATAGCCTCGGATATACCCTTGTGGACTCCTAGTGCGTTCATGCTCTGCTCCCCCCCCCTTAATTTCTAAAAATCCTTTCCCGATTTGATCTCACCCATTACCAGCTCGGTTAAGACCGGGACGGGAACCCTTCCCGTTATTTCCTTCCCGAAGGATAGGAGTGGACCTATAGTGTCTGCTTGTCGGGTTCTTGCTACTCTGAAGTTTTGGCTTTCGCCGTAGCTGCGGAACTTCCCGGGCTCACGTCACTTCCCGTCAATTCTGTCGCGACAGCACATCCCCCCCCCGTGCATGCATTTCCCGCCGGTGCTGGCGTTGCAGCGGGAACCGGCTCTTCCTTCCTTTGACACTCCGCAACGCTATGCGTAAAAACGGTGATGCCGGAAGCCGAGCAATACCCGAATGGCTATCCAACTGTCTCACCGCCCTCCCTTGTAAGAAAACCCACGAATCCTCTTCGCGACATCTTGTCTGGTTTGGCCATCACCGCTTTTGATGAGAATACTTAGTTCTTGTTCTGCTTCTTGGATTGCCTTTGACCAAGGCAACTCACTCGCGGCAATAATATCTGCAAGCTCCAAACATCTCTTCTTGGTCTCCTCCGTCTCATTCGCTTTTATTTCTTCTTGGGCCGGTCCAATGGCTCGATGACGTTGTTTTTCCGACACGTTGTGGCAATCGCTATCGTGATGCTTCTGCGCCATGTCCAAAAGGGCCTTCGCCTTTCCCTCACTTGCTTTCGTCAATTTGACCTCTACAAGCGTCTCACGTCCCTCTCTGATCAGCGCGGGGCATTCCTGTAGTGCATCGATCTCCTTGCTGCTGAAATGCGCAAGGTGAAGGATGATGATATCATGCCGCCTGACTCTTCCTTCTGGATGCCCTCTCCACCCGAATCTAAAGCTAGGCGCATTAAAAAAATCCGTTTACCAAGTGAATGCCCTTGCAACGTGACAAACGCCCGAATCCATCCCGCGATCTGACATTTCCAGATCATGCAATATTTCCCCAATGCCATACGGTCCCATCGGAAATGAAAAAAATACGGCGGCAACTTTTTCGAGCGCTTTGATAAGGGTTCCGCTGCCAGAGACAGCTGCTGCAATGATAATAGGGACGCCGCCGGCCAGGACACCGCATCCCTGCAGCGTAGAAATATCTCGTCGACTCAGGTTGGTGAGATGAATAATGATGAAGTGAGGTCGTAACGTCCAAACCACACCCCATGCCTTTTGGGGAGATTTGACTGCTATGACTTCATAGCCTTCCTGCTGGAGGCCGATGCACAGTGAAGTATCCCGTTGATCGTCGATGAGTAGGATTTTCTTTTGCGCTGGTGCCGGTTTGGAGAAATCTTCTGAATAATCACTAGTAATCGACAAAACGGCTGTAGTCATTAGCGGCTCCTAAAGAGAATCTGCTGAGTGGGGTGGTTTTTCTCTTAGCGAATCAGTTCCCAGCGTCTTTTTCCCATGCCACGGAAATTGTGCTTCATCCGCACACGGCGCCACGGCCTGTAAAGTGTCTCTAATGGTTTGTAGCTTCGATGGAAGAACGACAAAAGCCGTAGCCTTTTCTTTCACCGCTTTAACCAGACTCTGCTTGGCAAGAAGGGAGATGATAGCAACGACAGGCACTGTTCCGGCCATGGCCAGGCATTCTTCTAATATGGCTATCTCGTTGGGGTAGCGGAGGAAAAGAATGATGACGTGCGGCTTGTATGACGGAAACAGGTCCCGGGCTCGGCGAGGCGATTCAAGGGCAGCAAGTTCATAATCGTCTCCTTCCAACATCGCGAAAAGCTCAAGGTCTGGCTGCTCACCAATCAATAAGACTCTTTTTTTCTCCTGTGGCATTGTCGCCTTCATTGCTTTCTCCTTCGGTTTAAGCGCTCCGCAGTGTTTTTTCGGATAGTCGAGTCAGTGATCAGCGGCTCCAATGGCCGGAAAACCTCCACTTGTTTTTCTCGTACGACCAGAGCTGTTGCAGTCATGGTCGGTTGCGCTGCTCGTCCTTATCTAGGAGGTCAATTTGTTGGAGCATCGACATGGCCTCCTCGACATGGGCTTGAAAATATCGCCGCATGATATCGAGCACCTCAATCAGCAGGGGGTCGCGGACGGAATAAAAAACCTGATTGCCTTCTTTGCGGCTGCTGACGATCTGTTTTGCCCGCAAGATGGAAAAATGTTGCGAGGCATTGGCTTGTTCGAGTCCCAATCGCTCGATGATGGCTCCAGCAGGAAGTTCGCCGTCCCGAAGAACTTCGACGATGGCGATGCGAGTAGGATGCGCCAGCGCTTGGAAGATGTTGGCTTTAAATTGCCGGAGACTGTCGGGCATATGGAATGTTTCCTGTAGTGAACTACTTAAAATATGTCATAACATTCTTATATTCGCAATATCATATATACGAATACTCGGTGATAGATTCAACACAAGCGCCGGGCTTGAAAATCGAAGTAACTGATTGAAAAGATTGTCTTGAGAGGAATGAACACGTTACTTTGCGCTAATCGCTCGAAATTGCCGTGCAGATGTTAAATTTACGAAAGGCGGCGCCGCATTAAATTTTCGCTGCTGTCAGATCGCGTAGCTCATGCCAAACCGAAAGCTAGAGGCCGATGCGTCGCATGGAGAGGCGGCTATAAGATTTGGCGAAATGGAACGCGAAAGCCAAAGGCTTCAGGCCAGAAGGGCTCGCCGACGCTCGGCTCGTGCGCGAGCTCGATCAGAGTAGATTTGTGAAATCGTGAGTCGGCGGGCGATAGCATGGCTCGATAAGCTAGGCGCCGTCGTTGCATCAATTTCGTTGACATAAAAGCACCACGGTGATAACCGCAAGTAAAATCTTGAAAATATTGGACGGTACCGTGGATAATCTGGCAAGATTCGTTTTCATTTTACAGCTCTTGATGCTCGCGATTGGCAACGAGGCCACGGGTGCGGCGCGGCTGGAACCGCTCACGGTCGCCTATTCGACTTTTTCCGGCGCGTATCTGCCGCTGTGGATCGCGGTGGAAGAGCAGTTGGGACGAAAGCATGGCCTCGAGATCAAATCCGTTTACGCCGGCCGAATACGGCCGCAGCAGTTGCTCGCCAGCGGCGAGGTGCCGTTCGTGATCGCCACCGGCACCGGCGCCCTGAGTTCGCATATTCTCGGCATCAAAGACCAGGTCATCATTGTGACTTTCACCAATAAAGTCGACTCCGGACTCTACACCAAGGATGTGAAGACGACCGAGGATTTGCGCGGCAAGATCATCGCAACCGGCCGGCCGGGCGCGTTTGGCGAGGTGATGGTGCGCTATGTCTTGCGCACCAAATTGAATCTAACACCGGACCGCGATGTGAAGCTTTTGCCGATGGGCGAAGCCGAGCTCAGTTTTCCGGCGCTGGAAAAAGGCATTGCCGACGCGGCGACGCTGACCATGCCATACACCTTGATCGCCAAAAAAATGGGTTTCCGCGAGTTGGTCAATTACGACCGGCTCGGTGTAGTCTATCCTTTCAATACCGTGACGACTCTACGGCAGACCGTCGCCAAACATCCCGACCTGACGGAGCGGTTTCTGAAAACCATGATCGAGGGCATCGCCGAGTTCAAGGTGAATAAGGAGAAGAGTCTAACCGTGTTAAAGAAATATATGCGCGGCGCCAGCGATGCGATCTTGGAAGAAACCTACGAACAGACGAAGCTGGGAATGGAAGACATACCGACGCCGTCCCTCGACGTGATCAAAACCGCACTGGAAATACTTTCGCACCAGTATCCGCAAGGCAAACAGACCGATGCCAACTTGATCATCGACACATCGATCATGAAGCGAATCGAGCAGAGCGGGTTTATCAAGACGGTCTACAAGAAGTGATGATGGCTTGCGCCGATCATTGCTCCAGTATTTTGATCCACCAATCCGGCGTAAAGCGAATTTCCATCGGCTTTGTTTTGCTATCCACAGATGTTTCATTGACACAAAACCAGCGCAGTGATAACCGGCAAGCTAATCTTTTTTTGCTTGGACTCGCATCATGATTCAGACAATTCGTTTTGCCGTTGGATTTTTCAGCGCTGTTGGGTTGCTTGTCGGCAGTCATGTTTTCGCCGCGGCGCGGCTCGAACCGCTGACGGTCGGCTATTCCAACATCACCGCGACCTACGCGCCGCTTTGGCTCGCCGTCGAAGAGCACGTCGGGGCCAAGCATGGCTTGGACTTGAAGGCGATTTACGCCGGTCGGGTGCGGCCGCAACAGTTGCTTGCTACCGGCGAGGTGCCGATCGTGGTGGCTTCGGGAACCGGCACGATGACCTCGCATATCGTCGGCGTTAAAGATCAGGTGCTGGTGGCGACGATCACGAGCAAAATCGGCACCTCGCTGTTCGCCAAGGCGGAGGTCAGAAGCGTCGAAGACTTGAAAGGCCGAACCATCGCGACCGGTCGCCCGGCAGCGTTCTTGGACGCGACGGTGCGATATGTGCTGCGCAGTAAGTTCAATCTGATTCCGGATCGCGACGTGAAGTTGTTGCCCACCGGTGAACCCTATCTCGGTCTTCAGGCGTTGGAACGGGGCGTGGTCGATGCCGCGGCGATGTCGATCCCGCACTTGTTCATCGCGCGCAAGGCCGGCTTCAGGGAGCTGGCCAGTTTCGACAAGCTCGGCCTTGAGTATCCGTACACCAGTGTGGTGGTGCTGCGTCAAACCATCGCCAAGAATCCCGAACTGGTGGAGAAATTTGTCAAGTGTCTGGTCGAAGGCATTTACATTTTCAAAACCAACAAAACTAAAGCGCTGGCGGCGTTGCGCCGTTACATGAAAGGCGCCGCCGAAGACATTCTTGAAGAGTCCTATCAATACACGCGCGCGACCATCGACGATGCGCCGCATCCGTCCCTGCAAGTGGTCAAGGTCGGTTTGGATATGTTATCGCTGCAATATCCGCAGGCGAAGCAAATCGACGCGAGCCAGATCATCGATTTATCATTTATGAAAAAGATCGATGACAGCGGCTTTATCCGGGCGCTGGCGAAAAAGTGATCGAGGGATGGCGGAGTCGACGGAAATACTCTACGAGAAACAGCGCCACGGCGTGCTCGTCACGCTCAACCGGCCGGAGGCGATGAACGCGGCGACGCGGCCGATGCTGCACAAATTAACCGGCGCGCTCGATGACGCCGTTGCCGATCCGGAAGTTCGCGCGATCGTGCTGACCGGAGCCGGCGACCGAGCCTTCTCCACCGGCATGGATCAGGGCGGCGGACCCGGCAGACGGCGCGAGATCGACTGGCCCTACGGTGTGCGCGCCGACAGCAGCGCGAGCGAGTTTATCGACAACTTTCGCGGCCATGAAAAGATTTTTATGCGCATCTTCGAGTGCGAAAAGCCGGTCATCGGCGCGGTCAACGGCTGGAGCATGGGCGTCGGCTCGTGGATGGCGCTGTTCACGCATATTACGATCGCTTCGGAGCGCGCAGTTTTCGCTCAGCCCGAAGTGCGCCATGGTTCGAATACGGGATTTATTTGGACGCTCCTCGCTGGCTTCAAAGACGGCCTGCGCTATTCGCTCACCGGCGATCACATCGATGCCGCAGAGGCGCTGCGCATCGGCTTGGTGAATCAGGTCGTGCCAGCGGAGCGCCTACTCGATGAGTGTTTCGCCGTCGTAGAGCGTATCGCGAAAATTCCGCCGGAGACGGTGAAGCTCAACCTCGCGGTGGCGACCATGGGCATGCAAATGATGGGCTTCAAGGACGCCTGGACGATGGACGGGCAAATGTCGGCGGCGGCGCATACCTTGCTCCGCGAAGAGCTGCGCCGGCCGTTGGAAGAAACACGCAAGAACCAAGGGACCAGGGCATACTTGCAGATGCGCGACGGGCCGTTTCAGCCGGAGCCGTTCGGGCCGCGGTCTGGGAAGTGAGGGGGTAAGGGGTAAGGGGCAAGATTCGGACGTTACGCGGTGGAGATTAAATTGGCGGAGTTTGAAACGATATTGTTTGAGAAGCAGCGGCGCGGGGTTTTGATCACCCTCAATCGCCCGAACGTGCTCAACGCCATGAATCGGCTGCTCAAGGACGAGCTTGATGCCGCGTTGGCGTTGACCAGAGATGATGAGGCGATTCGCGCTGTCGTGATCACCGGTGCCGGCGGTTCGTTTTCGGTGGGCGACGACCTGAGCGAGTCAACCGCGGGACCCACGGCGTGGCCCTACGGGATTCCCGAGAACAGCGCGTTGGTGGACGCCTATGATGGACTGCGCAATGCCGCGCGCAAAGATAAAATCGACCGGCAGCTCTATCGCTGGCATTTTTCGAAACCGATCATCGCCGCGGTGCGCGGCTGGTGTCTCGGTTCGGCTTCGGCGCTCGCCTTGTCTGCGCATTTAACCATCGCGGCTGACGACGCCGTTTTTGGCCAGCCGCAGGTGCGCCATAGCGATGGCACGGATTTTATCTGGACGGTGCTTGGCAAATTCAAAAATGGTTTGCGTTACGGTCTCACCGGCGATCACATCGATGCCAAAGAAGCGTTGCGGCTGCGATTGATCAACAAAGTGGTCGCAAAGGAGCAGTTGCTCGAAGAAGCATTTCGTTTAGTCGAGAGGATAGCATTGGTGCCGCCGGATACGGTAAAGATTAACCTACAGAAAGCGACTTCCGGCTACGAGATGATGGGTTTGGCGAAAGCCTGGTCGCTCAACGCGGAGCTGTCCGGGTTGGCACAGCTTTCGCGACGCGAGGAATTTTATCGGCCGCTCGAAGAAGCGCGGCAACGCGGCGGCCTGCCGGCGTTTATCGACAGTCGTGACGCGCCGTTTCAGCCGGAGCCGTTTGGACCGCGGGCGAAGCGGCGTGAGGAATAAGATCGTTCCAGTCGTTTAGGCCGTTCAGGAAGGGAGATGCGAATGTGGTACCGTAAACTAAATTTGCTGTTAGCCTTGGTGCTATTTCATTTTTCCTTTGTAATGGATTGTGGCGCGCAGGCGACCGATCCGAAGCTTGTCGAGGCGGCGAAGAAGGAAGGCGGCGAGATCGAAGCCTACGTGACCTTGCGCACTGATACGGCGCAGTCGGTGTGGAAGATGTTCGAGAGCAGGTATCCATTCCTGAAAGTGAAGCAGTACAAGGCCGACAGCGACAAGATGATGCAGCGCCTGGCGACGGAGTACCGCGCCAAGAAATATCTTGTCGACGTGCTCAATTTCGGTGGCGCATTCCATACTCAGGTGTTGATCGAGCAAGGCATCGCGGGCGCTTACGTTTCGCCCGAGTCCAAGCATTTTGCGCCGGCCTTTAAAGACAAGAATGGTTTTTGGACCACGCTCTACTACAATCCGATGACGATCGTTTACAACACCAAGATGGTGCCGGCCAACGAGCGGCCGAAGGAATGGGGCGATTTGGTTCATCCGCGCTACAAGGGAAAAATGGCCATCGAACATGAGCAAGTCACTTGGCTCGCCGGGATCGTGAAACGCTTTGGGCAGGAAAAATCTCGGCAGTATCTTCAAGCACTCTCCAAACAGGATTTGCGTCTCGAATCATCGGGCCGGGGCAACGCGTTGCTGGCCGCCGGTGAGTTCTCCGTTTACATAGGCCGTGGACATGTGGCCGAGATGTTCAGAAGGAAAGGCGCTCCGGTGGAATGGATCAAAAATCCCGATCCCCTCGTGGTTCAACCGGCAACCGTCCAGCTGGCTAAAAACGCGCCGCATCCGAACTCGGCGAGGCTGTTGATCGACTTCATGTTGTCCGAGCAAGTAGCTGAATTGCTCGCCAAGGAACAGCGGCTGCCAGGCCGTAGCAACGCCGCCGGCCTCGACCCTGCCTTCAAGGAGATCAATGCTGAGAAGATTTTACCGCTGCCGATGGACGAGCTACAACCAAATTACAGGAAGTATCTAGATGAATTCCGAAACTACTTTGGCAAATAACCGAGCGAGTGCGATATGGCCAAGGCAACCGACCAATCGAAAGCCGGCAGCGTAACCGTCGCGACTGTGCGTGCCCGCGAAGAAGCGCAGCGGATCGCCAGCAAGCTGGAGGCGGCGGGGATCGCCTGCTTCTTGACGGTCGAGCGCACCCTTGTTCAACCAACCAAAGGACATCGGTTCAAGGAAATTAAAGTTCAGGTGAGCCGGGCGGATGCGATGCGCGCGGTGCAGTTATTGCGGGACAAGGACGACGGCACCGGTGCGCGGCCGCGCACCGACGAAGTCGTCGCGCAGCGGTCGGGGTCTTGGCTGGGTGGTAGAGATTGGCGGCGGGCTGCGATCAGCTTAATAGCGATGGTAGGGCTCGCGGCGCTTTTAGCGGCGTGGTTGTTTTGATACTGTGCGGCAAGCAGGTTGCTGAAAAATCCGTATCGGAGCTCTTCGAAGGCGCTCAGGACGAACGGAGGATTTGATTTCATTGACGATTTCCGTTCTGCTGAGCTTGACGAAGCATGAGGCCTTCGAAGCATTCCGAAGCTTGTTCTAGCAACCTGCTAGACCCAGCGGCTTCGTAATCAACGACAAATTAACTCTAAGGGTTGCTAGGAAAGGGGAGACAACATGCTAGACGGAAAACTGAGAATCGCGCCGACTTGTTATCACATGCTGCACCAGGTGCCGGTGCGAGCGGCGCACGAAATGAATTACTTTTACGACGAGGGGCTGAAGACCGCGGACGGCTCGCTGGCTTATGAGCTGCTCACCGATTCGATGGTGCCTTTTGGCCTTGAGAAGCTCGGCATCTCGCAGGCGATGAAGGAAAAGTCCGTGGATATCGCGCTCGACGTGCAGTCGCGGACGATTTTCTATCAGCGCGCCCGCGGCGCTGATCTTTACATCATCGCCGGCTGGCGCAACCAGCACACCAACGTTTGGGTCGGCCCGCCGCATATCAAATCGTTGCAGGACCTCAAGGGCAAGCGCGTCGGCATCAGCGACTTTAATAGCATTCGCCATTGGGCGATCCAGATACAACTGGTCAAAGCCGGATTGAATCTGGAAAAGGACGTCGAGTGGGTGCGCATCGGTGTCAACTCGCAACTGCACAAAGACGCGATCCGCGCCGGGCGCGTTGAATGCGCGCCGGTGCCGCCCTGGTACGCCGAGGATCTGCTCGCGGAAGGTTGTAATGTCTTGGTATCGCCGGCGGATCAGTATCCCGATGGCCGGCCGGAAAGAGTCATCGTTTCCACGGGGCGCATACTCGAGGAGCGGCCCGACATGGTCAAAGCCTTCTTGCGGGGTTTGGTTCGCTCATACTGGTTCGTGCGAGATATTCCAAAAAACTACGAATATCTCGTCAATCTGGAAAAACGGGTTCGCTTGACCAGTCCCGACCCGGAAGAGCGTAAAGTCCAAGCGCCACGCTCGGAGCGCGACCTGGAAGCGATGCCGTTTCCACTCGACGGTAGAGCGACGGGTTTTGAGGATATGCTCAAAGAGGAAGCAAAACTCGGCGAGCTAAATTATGACGTGCCGCCGATCAAAGATGTGGTCGCGCAAGATTTGGTCGATGAAGCGTTCAAGGAATTGCGCTCGCGACCGGAATTGCAAGAGGAATTTGCGCGACTGAAAAAAGCCGAGGCACGTTGGGGCTATTAGTTGACGCTGCGTCTCGGAGCGGAATCTCAAGTCTCATATTTCACAGTTCCGAGTTGCTGGCGAGCGGCGCGGGGATTTAAAATGCGAGGACGACGATGCAGACAATTGGCCTGAACCAAAAGTTTTTCTCCTTGGTATTTCTCAGTGGGCTCTTGGCAGCTTCGTCGCTTCACGCCCAGGCCGGAAAAAATTTCTTCGAGGGCAAGACGATTTCTTTCCTGGTGGGATCGACTCCCGGCGGAGGCAGTGATATCGCGGGGCGGCTCGTCGGGCGCCATTTGGAAAGATACATTCCCGGCAAGCCACGCATCGATATCATCAATAAGCCCGGCGCCGGTGGTTTGATCGCCGCCAATGAGTTGTACAATTTGCGCAAACCTGACGGCCTGAGCTTCGCGGCGATCAACGTAAGCGCGTTGTTCGCGATCGCGGGTGGGAGCGACGTCATCAAGTTCGATCTGCCGAAATTTATCTGGCTCGGCCAGGCCTTTGACGACGCTCAGACCCTATTGATGCGGACGTCCACGCCCTACACCAGTTTCGAGGCGATCCGGAAAGCCAACAAAGAGGGCAAGCTGCCGAAAATGGGCGCGCAATCGCTCGACCACACGAGCAACGTGGTCGTCAAGATCGTCGGCCATATTCTCGGCCTTGATTTCCACGTGATTCCCGGCTATCCCGGCACGCCGCAGATCCTGCTCGACATCGAGCGCGGCGCTCTGGATGGCCGGGCGTTCAGTACGGGCTCGTTCTTCGCCACCAAGCGGGAATGGCTGAAGACCGGTTTTATCAAACCTCTGGTGACCTCGCGTAAAGTGCGCGATAGGCGTTTGCCCGATGTGCCAAGCATCGATGAGATCGCGCCGCCGGGCAGCAAAGGCCTGCTGGCGGCGCTTTATTCGTCGCAAAATCTATCGCGTTCCGTGGCCTTGCCTCCCGGCGTGCCGGCGGACCGGGTGCAGGTTTTACGCGACGCATTTGCCGCGATGACCAAGGATGAGCAATTTCTCAAAGAGTCGGAAAAGTTGGGATTGGAAATCACTCTGATTCGCGGCGAAGACATGAATCGCGAAATCGATGCGACGGTGCGTGATAAAAGGCTCATGGATATGTACAAGCAGATCACCGAGGTTAAGTAAAAGGAAAAAGGAAAAATGGGGCTGCCGACGGGTTTCTTGCTTTCAGCTCGAAGCGTCAACGCGGCGGATCCATAGGGAAAATGAGGGCAATGAAAAGTATTCGTTGTTTGCGGCCGGTTGTTCGTTTGATTTTGGTGTATTGTGGTGTGCTGTTTTCGGTCGCACCGGTTCACGCCCAGGAAGCGAAAAACTTCTACGAGGGAAAAGTTATTTCATACTACGTTGGGTCGACCGCCGGTGGGGGGAACGATATCACGTCCAGACATATCGCGCGCCACTTGGAGAGGTATATCCCGGGAAAGCCGCGCATCGATATCGTCAACAAGCCAGGGGCCGGTGGGTTGATCGCCATGAATGAGCTCTACAACCTGCGCAAACCCGACGGCCTCAGCATGGTCTCGGTCAATCCGAGCAGCCTGTTTGCGTCGGCCGGCGGGGATGAAGCGATCAAGTTTCAACTGCAGAAGTTCCTCTGGGTGGGACAGGCGTTTGACGACGCGCAAACTCTCTTTGTGAGATCGGCGACACCCTACACCAGTTTCGATGCGATCAGGAAGGCCAACAAGGAAGGCAAGCTGCCAAAGATGGGCGCCCAGTCACTCGACCACCCGAGCAGCGTCGTGGTGCGCATCGTCGGCTTCATACTCGGCCTCGACTTTCACGTGATCCCGGGTTATCCGGGCACGCCACAGATCTTGCTCGACATCGAGCGCGGCGCGTTGGATGGACGGGCTTTTAGCACGGGGTCGCTGTTCGCAACCAAGCGCGATTGGCTCAAATCCGGCTATATCAAGACCTTGGTGACTTCGAAGAGTGTTCGCGACTCGCGCTTGCCTGATCTGCCCAGTATCGACGAGATCGCGCCGCCTGGGAGCAAGGGCCTGCTCGCCGCGCTGTACGCGTCGCAAAATCTTTCCCGCTCGGTGGCGATGAATCCTGGAGTACCGGCTGAGCGGGTTAAAGTATTGCGCGATGCCTTCGCAGCGATGACCAAGGATGCGCAATTTGTTAAAGAGTCTGAAAAGTTGGGGTTGGAAATCGGCTTGATTCGCGGCGATGAAATGAACCGGGACATCGAGGCGACCATGCGTGACAAGCGGCTCATGGAGATGTATAAAACGATTACGACGGTAAAATAAGAAATTAAAAATTGAAAAGGAAAAATTAAAAATTCAACTTGCATCGGAGATCACTCCTGACTGTCTTCAATTTTTCATTTTGAATTTTTAACTTTTAATTCAATACAACGTGGATTCTCTCGCCATCTTGATCGATTTCGGTAGTACCTTTACGAAGGTCACTGCCGTCGAATTATCCAAAGCGGAAGTCATCGGGCGCAGCCAAGCGCCGTCCACGGTGTTGACGGACGTGCGCGAGGGATTGCTGCAAGGGTTACGAAACTTGCATGAGCGCCATGCTCTATTCAAGGCCGTCCCGAAGGATCTCAGCGTTCTTGACGGCAAGGTCGTGCTCGCTTCGAGCAGCGCCGCCGGCGGTCTCCGCATCGTCGTGGTTGGCAACGTGCCCGGCCTCACCGTCGAAGCGGCGAACCAGGCCGCCCTCGGCGCCGGCGCGAAGATCGTCGGCTCGTCGTCGTTTAAATTGACCGACGTTAAGATCAAAGAGGTTGAAGCGCTCAAGCCCGACATGATTCTGCTCACCGGTGGGGTCGATGGCGGTGATGCGGAAACCATAATTCACAACGCACGCTCGCTCGCACGCACCAGCCTTGCCATGCCCATCGTGGTTGGCGGCAACCGCGCGGCGGTCGAGCAAGTCGTCAGCATTCTCAAACAAGCCGGGAAAGAAGTTCGCGTCGTCGACAACGTCATGCCGACGGCCGGTAAGCTCGCAGTGGAATCGGCGCGGGAAGCGATTCGCGAACTCTTCATGGAGCGCATCACTCAAGCCAAGGGGCTGGACGCGCTCCAGGGCATCGTCCCGGTGGTGTTGCCGACGCCGATGGCGGTCATCCAAGGGGTTCGTCTCGGCGCCGATGGCACGGCCGATGTAAAAGGTTGGGGGGACTTGTTGCTCGTCGATGTTGGCGGCGCGACCACCGATGTCCATTCGATCGGTTACGGTCATCCGGCTGGCGAGAACGTCATCGCCCAGGGATTGGCCGAGCCCTATGCCAAGCGCACGGTTGAGGGCGATCTAGGGATTCGCTTCAACGCCGCGACGATCGTCGCGCGCGTCGGATTGGACAAGCTAATTGAAGATTTGCGCCATGACTTTCCCAGCACCGCGGTCGAGCGCGAACAGCTTGGCGCTTATATTGATCAAATTGGACAAGACACCGGCAGCGTGCCGCAAGAGCCGTGGCATCTGGCGGCCGACGCGGTGTTGGCGCGCACGGCGGTTGATCTCGCGGTGGACCGTCACGTCGGCCGCCGCGAACGTATCGTCGCGCGCGAAGGCGAGGCGTGGGTACACTCCGGCAAGGACATGCGCGACACGCACACGCTGATCGGTACCGGCGGCGTGTTCGTCCACAATGCCCACGCTGCCTACATTCTTACCCAGCGGCCGAGCAGCGACGATCGCGTTCAAGCGCTGCGGCCGCGCGATCCGAAGAAATTTTTGGATGCTTCCTATCAACTGTACGCTGTCGGTTTGCTCTCCGAGAGCCGCCCGGATGTGGCGCTCAAGTTGTTTCAGCGCTACGTCACCCAGGTGAGTTAGCCTGAGATTCCTATCGCTTGTGAATTTGGCTCGCGTTAAGGTTATTCGCTGGCAAATTCGCGGGCCACACAGACCGACCCTTCTTTTCGCTACGAAGTAATTCATGTACCACTCGGTACAACACTGCGCATGAAAATTAAAACGTTACAAATTTACTAACACTGTTTGGCTCTTTAAGCCTATTTTCATAAGAGGACACGAAGGGATGGGATGATCCTGGATTCCGCGGTTGAAATTGGCGTCGCTGAGCGCAATCCTTCCACCGTGACGACAAAGGGTCTCTGCCTCGAAGTGGGCAACGATCGGTGGTGCTTCGCGATTTTTCCTCGAATGAAAGCCAGCTGGGCACCAAAGGCGGAAAAAGACTTTGCGACTGTACGCTTGGGTGTCTTCACGACCCCAGGATTGCAACTCGCTCAGCAGCCGCCGCAGCGTCATTTGTGGAATCCGGGATGATTAAAACTGCTAACTTCATGCTCTTCGTGTCCGTCGTGGTGAAAAATCCTGCCCTGGTTTTTTAATCAATACGACTTAATTGCCGCTGCTAGATTTACCTAACTTAACGGACCCGTGCCGCTACTTCGGCGAGACGCTCCATTTGGTCAATTTCTTCGGCGCAGGGGCGAAGGATGAATTCATCGACGCCCATGTCCGCCTGGCGCTTGATCGACTCTTCTAGCGCCGCCGGTGAAGTTGGCAACGAGCGTAAACGGCGGGCGGCGAGCTCGGGGTTATAGCCGTAGTTGGCGTTGATGTAGCTTGCGGCCTGTTCGGCAGCGTTGGGCCCGAGGGCGAAATAGCTGGCGCCGACCCAACGGGGCTGCCCTTGGCGACGGTTGTCCTGCCACGCTCGGAGAATGTCACGCCACTTGCATCGCCTGCGGCTCGCCGCCGCCCGGCGCCATGTAGCCGTCGCCCCATTTGCCGATGCGCGCCGCGATCGCCGGCACATAGCCGCCGATGAGCAACTCAGGGCCGCCGGACCGGGGCGATGCCGGCCCGATGGCGCCGACTTCGTTCGACAACGCTTCGCCGGCCCAAAGACGGCGGAGCAGGGCGAATTGCGCTTCCGAGCGCCAGCCGCGCCGATGAAAATTTTCACAGGTGGCCAGGTAATCATTTTCGCGTACGCCGATGCCGACGCCCAGCGTGAGCCGCCCGTTGGAAAGCACATCGATGGTCGCGGTTTGTCTGGCGAGCAGCGTGGTTTCTCGGGTCGGTCCGATCACGACACTGGTCATCAGACCGATGCGCTTGGTCGCGCCGGCCGCCATTGCCAGCACTGCGAGCGGCTCGAGCGCTTGCGATACCACCCGGTCGGTAACGACCAGGCTGGTGAACGGACCTTGCTCGGCACGGGTGATCCATTCGAGCATTAAGGCGCCGGTCGCCGCGGCGACACGGCTGGGAAGTCCAAGAGCGATACGCATGTGTCCTCCGAATAAGTTTATCGGGTCTTCCGGGTTTTTGTGAAGAACTATTTACCACAGAGGCACAGAGTTCGGAGTATTTCTTTATCAAAAACTCTTTACTGCGCGTCCGGAGCTTGTCCTGAGCGACGTCGAAGGGCGCCTCCGCGGTGAAATCTCCGAGCGCTAGTTCACAGGTAAGCCTGAAGACCCGGTTTTTCCTACGGTGCGCCGGCGCGAAGCGATTTTCAACCGTGCCCAGGCGTCAATTCTCCGGCAATTATCTTGCCAGGTTTCGCTGAATCTTATAAAGAACATGGCTTCGGGGGATTAACATGAATAATTGCTGCTTTAGTTTCATCATGACGGTATGTGTTCGACGGGTATCGTTGGCGTTGCTCGTGAGTGGCACGCTGTTGTTTTCTAGTATTTTGCTACGCGGCGATGCCGTGGCACAGACGGGTAGCAAGACAGATTCGAGAGCCATCACGTTAGGGCTCATTTCCGAAGTCAACCATGCGGCGATCGAAGAGCACTTCCTCGACCTGGTCCGCTACGTCGGACGCCGGCTTTCGTCGGGACCGGAAATCGCCGGCAAGGTTGTGGTGGCGCGGACACCCTTCGAGCTAGTAAAGCTCCTGGAGCAGCGGCAAGTCGATTTCTACATGGAGAGCGTTTATCCGACCTACTCGATCAATTACGTGCACGGCGCCGCCAAGATGATCTTGCGGCGTTGGAAGAGCGGCATGGCCGAGTACCAAAGCCTTTTGTTCAGCAAACGCGACGGCGGGATCAAGCGGCTCGACGAACTGCGCGGCAAGACCATCGTTTTCGAGGATCCCGGCTCGACATCGGGATATCTCATGCCCAAGTTTTTTTTACAGCGCAACGGTTTCAAACTGGCGGAGAAAAAAGATTTCGACGCCAACGCGACGGCGGGACAGGTCAGTTATATTTTCGCTTATCGACAAGAAAAACTTCTCGACATGGTGTTTACCAAACAAGCCGCGGCGGGAGCCATCAGTGACGACGATCACGGCAAGCTCGGCGATGACCGCAAGTCCGACATCGCCGTGCTGGCGCAAACCGAACGGCTGCCGCGCCACCTGGTTTCGGTGCGTGCGGATTTGTCGCCCCAAACGGTCGCTCGTTTGACGGATATCTTGGTCGCCATGCACGACGATCCCGAAGGCCAGAAGATTCTCAAAAAAACCGATCGGACGACCAAGTTCGACCGGCTGCCGGGCGGCGAAGAAGCCCTGCGCAAACGGTTGTTGGATAGCTTCTACTCGGCGGACAGAAGATAATTGCTAGCGCGGATTATTCGCGGTGAAACTCTGATCGAGGTGCAACCCTTCCGGAACGAAGGCAAAACAGTTGTGCCTTGAAGACGCAAGCGGGACGAATTGCTTATGAGTTCAGTAGCGAAAAGTTCAAACATCCTGCCGACCGCCCGCCACAAAATGAAACATTCGCGTCGGTGCCTTCGTTCCTCCAGGGTCACACCTCGATCAACAAGGTGTCGTCAGGTTTCCTCGTAACAAGAATGATTCGGGCTAGCGGCGCGGCGTGCCTAGCCCAACGCGCCAATCTCCGCCATGCTGGCGTCGAAGCTGAGCCGCTCGTTTTGCTCTGCGCGGCGCAGCGTCCAGAACGGATCTTTGCCTGCGCGCACGGCTTCAATCGACTCCAGAATCAAGTTGCGCAACAGAATGACGCCTTCGTCTGCTGCGCCCAAGTGTTCCTTGCTGCGATCGTAGATATCGCCTTGGCTCTCTTGAGCGACGCGGTCTTGGTCGTGCGATGCGACACCCCACCAGCCGTCGTCGACGCGGGTGTACACTCCCGGTTTGTCGTCTTCGAAGCCTACGGTTTTTTGCACCAATGGCTTGTCGCGCTCGGCTTCGGTGTAGGGCGTGAAGCGCAGCCAGAAAGTGGCCGTCTTGGTATCGTCGGTGGGCACACGAAAGCGCATCGCATGATCGGGAATGCGGCCCTTGCGCGCGGTGGTGTGGCGCGTGTGCGACGGGAAAACCCAGTGCGAATGTTTGGGCTTCGAAACCCCCGGCACATGCATGGTGATCTTGGCGCCGTAAGCGGTTTTCTCCCAGCCGATTTCCGGCCGCTTGAGCGCCATCTGCGGATATTCCGGCGCGTGCAGCGCGACCAGGTGAGTTTGGTCCACCGAGTTCTCGGCGCGCTGAAGCCAATTACAGTATTCCGTGCCGGCGCCGATAACGCGCTCGCCGTTTTCCGCTAGGAGCAAATCGTAGCGCGGCATGAGCGGCGCCGGATCGGGGCCGATGTAGCCAAAGATAAAACCGCCGAGTTCTTGAACTTTGTAGGCCGGATGTTTGATGCGATTCTTGAACGTGCTGTCGGCAGGTTCCGCCGGCTGTTCCAGACAATTGCCGTCAATATCGTAGAGCCAGCCGTGATAGCAGCAGCGAATCCCTTGCTCTTCGACTCTGCCAAATTCCAGCGACGTGCCGCGGTGCGAGCAGTGCCGATCGACCATGCCAAGCCGCTCACTGCCGTCGCGAAAGAGAATAAAATCTTCGCCGAGTAGTTTTGCGCGAATGGGACTGCCTTTGACTTTTGCATGCTCGGAAAATCCCACCGGCCACCAATAACGCCGGAGCATTTCACCCGCCGGCGTGCCCGGTCCAACGCGGGTGATGAGTTCGTTTTCTTCTCGCGTTAGCATCGCATTCGCTCCCGGTTCAAATTAATCGATTCTTCGGCCTTTGGCTCGCTGCCGACAAATTATGATGGAATCAATTCGAAGTCGGTTTTCTTTTCCGTCATTCCGGCGCAAGCCGGAATCCAGGCTTTTTGCTCCAACCAGCGAAATCTGGATGCCGCCTGCGCCGGCATGACGAATCTAATCTTTGCCCATAGATGAAAGATCTCAAACCTCCCCGACTGGGAGGTCAACTGCCTTTCAATATCTTCGCCAGTTCTTCTTTGAACTGAAGTCCCTCGGCATCTTCGGTTTTGAGATAATAGTTTATGGACAGCTTCGGTTCTTGCACCACCACTTTGTTCTCGCGCAGATACTTTTGCATCAGCGTGCCCTCGACCAGATGCGAGCTGCGCGATTCGTGCTTTTGAATAATCGCTTGGGCGTCCTTGGTCGCCATGAAGGCGCAGAAAAGTTTCGCCAAGTTGGGATGGGCAGCGCCTTTCGGTGTGCTGAGCTGGAAGTAGTCGGTGTTGATCGGTGTCACGCCGGGCACGGCGACCAAGGGCGCGCCTTTCGCCTGCCAGCTCCACATGGCGCCGAGAGAGTCACCGAGGTTTGCCATGATCGGAAACTCGCCGCTGACGATGCGCTCCTCTTCGCTGTAGCGCAGCCGGCCGCCGCTGATGGCGACGAGCTTACGGGTGAAGTCTTTGACTTTTTCGGTGCCCCAGACCAGCGATAGCTCGGCGAGCCAGGCGACGTAGGGTGGAATGGCGATCTTGCCGGCCCAAGCCGGACTCAATTTCGGATCGATCAGATCGGCGTAATTCTTCGGCGCTTTGTCTTTGGGGATCAAGTTGCTGTTGTAGATGATGCCGTTGGGTGACGTGTAGGTCAGGACAGCTTCGTTGGGGAAAATTTCCATCTCTTTGGTCACCCAAGGAAACAGTCCCGCATAGTTGACCTTCTCCAAGGTGTTTTCCTTGTGCATCAACGCTTGGTGCGACTGCGAGCCGAGAAATATATCGGACGACGCTTGACGGCCGGATTTGATCTCGGTGATGTGGCGCGCCGCGCGGGCGTTCATGTCCGGCCCGGCGGCGAAACTGATCTTCATCTTGGTGCCGAAGCGTTTGTTGAAAGCAGCTTCAAGATCGGCAAGCCCTTTGCGCCCGCCGAAAGTTTGCGCGCCGGCAACAAACACCAGTTCGTCTTCTTTCTTCGCGCCGGCGATCAGCGATTCAAGCGTGTCAGCGGCCAGAGAATATCGCGGCAAGTAGGCTGCGCAGGCGATTAAGATTAGGCCCCATCGTAGCTCTTTGCTGATCAATGTTCTCATCGATTCCTCCAACTATGCGACCTGAACTTCGCCGGGCACGATGGCGATCATCTTATTCTTGTCTGAATCGCGCACGACGCCGACGGGATCTTCGCCCCGCTGCACGGCTTCGATCGACTCCTTGAACATGCGCCGGAGCAAGATCACCCCTTCGTCGGAGACGCCGAGGTGTTCAGTGCTGCGGTCGAAGATCGGTCCCTGGCTTTCCTGGGCGCAGCGGTCTTGGTCGCCGCGGGCGATCCAGCCGGTCTCATCATCCCATCGGTATTTTCCCAGCACACTTTCGCCCAAGCCTTCGGTTTGTTGGTCTTTAGGAACTTTCGCCGACACTTGGCCGTCGATTATCGGCGCGAAGTAGAGCGTGAAGTGCATCGTATTGGTATCGTCCACCGGCACGCGCCAGCGCAGAGCCTCGTAACCTTCGTGAGTCGCAGCGAAGGCGGCAGGATGATCTTCGTTCAAGTGGTAGCCGACCTTGTTCAGGTTGGGAAACAGGAAAAAACTTTTCGTCATGAACGAGCCTGCGCTCACCGTACGCGTGAAAGTCGCCTTGATGCCGAATTCGAAGGCATCGGACGTGAGCTTTTCATCTCTCCAAAAACATGTGTTGGGCGTGCGGTGCAGCCATTTGAAGTGGTGCTGATCGACGCTGTTTTCCACGGCCTGTAAGAAATTGCAATGCATCACCCGCGCCGCCATCGAGCGCACGCCATCTTCGCGCACGAGCACGTCCCAGCGTGGCAAGAGCGGCGCGGGCTCGGGGCCGAGATAGGCGAACAGAATCCCGCCCAGCTCTTCGAGTTTGCATGATTTCTGCTTGATGCGGTCTTTGTAAGTGCTCTCCGGCGGTTCGCCGGGCATCTGGAGAATTCTACCTTCGGTGTTGAACAGCCAGCCGTGATAGCAACAGCGAAGGCCGCCGTCTTCGATGTGGCCAAACTCCAGCGACGTGCCGCGGTGCGGACAGCGCAAAGCGAGTAGGCCGAGCTTGCCGTGATCATCGCGAAAGAGCACTAGATCTTCGCCGAGCAGTCGGCGCCGTAGCGGCCGTTTTTTCAATTCGCTGGCAAAACCGATGGGATGCCAATAGCGGCGCATCATTTCGCCGCCCGGCGTGCCGGGGCCAACGTGAGTGATCAGTTCGTTTTCAGCAGGGCTGAGGGACATGGCGGAGCTCCTGGATCATAAGTCCGTCATACCGGTCCTTCGACGATGCTCAGGATAGACTCCGGCCGGTATCCAGATTTATACTACCAGTGAACGAACCTGGATTCCCGAGTTCGCGGGAATCACAGAATCGTGAGGGGCTTGCCGCGGTGCTGAGACCAGTGAATCGCGAAAGCATCTGCGACATCTAGCGAATTCCTTTTCGCTCCAGAAACGCTTTGAACCCTTCGCGCGGAGAGTTGGCTTTCATCTTGCCTTTGCGCGCGTTGTGCTCTGCATCGAAACGGTCACGATAGCCGCTGCCGACGCCGTCGTCGAGCAGTTTCTTGATACCTTGCACCATGCGCGGGTCGTTTTCGCCGATCTGTTTTGCCATGGCAATGGAGACGGCAAGCAATTCTTCACTGGGGACAACTTGATTGAGTAGGCCGACGCGCTCCGCTTCTTCGGCTCTGATCGGCCGGCCGGTGTAGAGCAGTTCCTTTGCCTTCGGCATGCCGACGACCAGCGGCAGTGACCAGGTCGAGTTTGCTCGGCCATATTTGGCGGCGAGAAACTGGATTTCCGTATTCTCGCAGCCGATGCGGATATCGAGCATGGTCGTCAACTGCGCGCCGGCGCCGTAAGCTAATCCATTGATGGCGCCGATGATCGGCTTCACGAACGTCGCCAGGTGCCAATTCATCTCGCGCCGTTTGTCGGTGCGCGCAGCCATTTCCTCGGGGGTCGATTTGACCATCTGCATGATATCACCGCCGGCGGAAAAGGCGCGTGTTCCGGCGCCGGTGAGAACGACGCAGCGAATCTCGTCGTCGTTCTCGATGTTCGTTAGCTCTTCATCGAGCTCGGCGGCGAGTTCGTAGCTCATCGCATTGAGTTTTTCCGGCCGGTTCAAAGTAAGGATCGCGACTTTGCCGTCGCGCCCGGCGAGGATGTTTTGGTAGCTCATTGGTTTCTCCTTCAGTGCTGTGCGCATTAGAACAAAAAGGCGTGCCAGGAGCAAATGAGTGAAAGATCCCATTCACCGCAGAGACACGGAGAGCGCAGAGAATAAAAACGGAAAAATTCGCCTCTGCGAACTCTGTGCCTCTGCGGTGATAAAATCTTCATTCGCTGGGCTACGTGCGTACTGGCTCGTAGATCAGCGCTTGTTTGACGGCGGCGTCGATCTGCGTGGCCATTGGGTTTTTGATTTCTTCCGCGATATGGCCGATGGCGCCAAGGGTTCGGCCGATCAACGCGAAGGCCTTGCTGATCTGCCACGGGTAACCCATGTCAAGAGCGATGGCGGCGATGGCGCCGGTGACATTGACCGGAATCAAGCGCTTGCGCCGTTCGCTAGAGAGCTTCGACAAATGTTGAATTAGCTCGCAGTATTTACCGTAGACGCCGGTGTCTTTGGCTATGTTAAACAGCGTCTCGGCGCGCGGATCGCCTTCCGCATGGGTGCGGTGTCCGATGCCGGGCATGCGCTGTTTGCGCGCGCTGTAGTCGTCGATGATTTTGGTCGCGATCTCATCGTAGGCCGGATTCTGCGTGTCGGCGGGCAGGGCGTCGACTAACATTTTTGCCGACCACTCGGATGAACCCAAGTGGACGCTGCCGGCGCCGCAGAGTGCGGCGGCGACCGCGGCTTGCATCGCCTCCGGCGCGCAATGATAGATCAACCGCGCGGCGATGACATGGGAGACCATGCCATGCTCGACCAGTATGATCATCAACGCGTCAAGCATCCTCGCTTCATTGGCGGTCGGCAAACGGCCGCGCAGGATGAGCGAGGTCATATCCGTAAACGTGATCTTGCCGACTAACTCCTTATTCAAATCATAACCGCGCACCAAAATGCGGTGTAGCTCCGCTTTGCCGATGCCGGTGACTACTTTTGCCGGTTCCGTCATTTTCCGATCCTCCATGAAATTAAATTCGCTGGTTTGGATATAGGCCAGACGGGTCGCGCCGGTCAACCGCGCTTGGTTTATTTCCCTAATTTTTGTGCGTAGAATGCGCTGATTCGAAAACGAGGTCGAAAGCATTCAATGGCTGACTACATTAAGGAACACTACGATTTTACTCTGACCCAAATGAGCGAACACAAACCGCTCAAAGGCGTGCGCGTGATCGACGCCGGCAACATGGTGGCGGCGCCGTTCGCGACCGTTCTGCTCGCCGACTTCGGCGCCGACGTGATCAAGATCGAACATCCGAAATATGGCGACGGCCAACGCAAGCTCGAGCCGATTATGAACGGTATCCCGCTGTGGTGGAAATCGGTGTCGCGCAATAAACGCTGCATTACGCTCGATCTTGGCAAACCTGAAGGCGCGGACATCTTCAAGCGACTGATCAAAGGCACCGATGTCATCGTCGAGAACTACCGTCCCGGCACGTTCGAGAAGTGGGGCATCGGCTACGACGCGATACACTCCATCGATCCAAGGATAATTCTTCTGCGCATCTCCGGCTTCGGCCAGACCGGGCCGTATAAAAATCGCGCTGGCTTCGGCCGGGTCGCGGAGGCGATGAGCGGGCTGACCAATTTGATCGGCGAAGCCGACGGCCCACCGATGTCGCCGGGATATCCGCTCGGCGATTTGATCGCGGGGATCTTCGGTTCGTTGTCGATCATGATGGCGCTCTATCACCGCGATCTGCGTGGCGGCGAAGGGCAAGTGATCGACCTCGCACTGTTCGAGGCGGTGTTTCGTTTTTTGGATTTCGATCCGATTCAATACGATCAGATGAAGACCGTGCATATGCGCACCGGCAACCGGGTCGCCTACGTGGCGCCGAGCTCGATGTTCAAGACAAAGGATGGAAAGTATCTGACCCTGGCGGCGAGCACGCAAAACGTCTGGCTGCGTTTGGCCGAAGCGATTGGGCGCAAAGATATGATTACCGATCCGAAATTCATCGACAACCCGGCGCGGGTGGAAAACTCCGTCGAGTGTAACGCCATCGTCGGCGCCTGGATCGAGCAGCACAGCCGCGACGAGGTGATCGAGCATTTCGATAAGTTCGGCGTGGCTTACTCAGCAGTCTTCGACATGGAGGATGCCTTCCGCGATATTCAATACCGCGCCCGCGAGGCGATGGTGCGCGTGCCCGATCCCGATCTCGGCGAAGCGATCGTGCAGAATGTTGTGCCGAAGTTTTCCGCCACGCCGGGTTCGGTCGACTTTCTCGGCCGCAAGTTGGGCGAAGACAACGAAGCGATCTACTGCGCCGAGCTGGGTTTATCGAAGGAAAGGCTTGCGGAGCTCAAGGAGGCGGGGATTATTTAAACGCCGGGCGCCGCTGCCGCATGGCCCTCAATTATTATTGTTGGCCACGCTGATTTCGGCGTGAAACCATTAAATGGGTTTTCCAAAAGGGGTTGAACATCCCCGTTGCGAAATTTAATTGGCGCCGGGGTCAATACCCCGGCGGCGAAGTGGCTGCGTTTATTAACGCAATTGTTGAGTAACGATAAGCTCGGCGCGGCTCTAACAGACGTTGTCGAAAGAAAGCGTTCTACTCATGGTGCCAATCAAGCGGCTCTATATCGGCACTGATTCCGGTTTGACGGTCATGACCGATGACGGCTCGGGCTGGGTCCATTTTCAGGATGTCTTAGCTGGGAAGTTTGTCCGGGCAATGACCAGCGTCGGCGGCCAGAATGCCGCCTATGCCTGTGTCACCCGCGAAGGTTTGTACGCTACTTGGAATGGCGGCGAATCTTGGCAATTGGCGTTGCCGGGCAACGTCCACTCGGTCGCGGTCGATCCCAACGATTCGCAAGTCGTCTTTGCCGGCACCGAGCCGGTCAGTTTGTTTCGCTCGCCGGATGGCGGGCGAAGCTGGACTGAACTTACCGGGCTCAAGCATCAGCCGGAAAGCGTCACGGAAAAATGGTGGTTTCCGCAGTATCCCCACGAGAGTCATGTGCTGTCGATATTCGTCGACTGGCGCGATCCGCGCGTGCTCTGCGTCGGTCTCGAACATGGCGGCATTCTCCGTTCGACCGATGGCGGCGCGCACTGGGAAGATCTCTCCGACGGCATCGAATACATCGACATTCACACCGTCAAAGGCGATCCAGTTCATGCCGATCTCTACTACGCAGCGACGGCGCGCGGCTTTTACCGCAGCGATCAGTATGGCCGCAATTGGCTGTTTTCCGAGCGGGGCATCAACCGGAGTTACTTCCACGACCTCGTGGTGATCCCCGGACAGCCGCCCGCTCTGTTTCTTACCACCGCCAATGGCACGCCGCCGGCGTGGATGCGCAAAGAGCGGGCACAGTCCGCGATTTATCGTAGCCTGGATCACGGCGCGAGCTGGCAACAGCTCAGCGGCGGTTTGCCGGAGAGTATGGAGCGAATGATTTGGAATCTGGCCGCCGACCCTGAACAACCCGATCATCTTTACGCCGGCACCGGCGAGGCGCAGGGACAAAGATCGGAGAATGTTTCGAGCCGAGGCGCTGTATGGGCGAGCAAGGATCGCGGTGACAGTTGGCGGGAAATTTACCAGTGTCCCAATACGATTCGCACAGTGGCCGTGGGAATAGCTTGATGTGGCGCAAGAATCAAAACATCGATCGACGAAGTTTACACGGGGAAGCTAACCCATGAGTTTCGGGGCCACGAGTAGCGAGCGTTGGGAGCCGCTGCCGGACGATCAGCTGAGCTGGGTTCGCGCCGATCAAAAATTATTCTTGCTGCCGCGGCCGTTGGATTACACCTTGGAGATCCAAGCTGTGGTTTTCGGCTTGACTTACGCGCTCGAGAGCGTCGAATTTCCGCTTTACGCCGTTCGCTCGCGCTTGCTCAACGGGCGGGTTTATCTCGCCGCTGTGCCGTCGGCCATGGCGGAAAATAACCTACAGCGACGCTTGGCCAACATTCATGATCAGAGCATTCGTTATACAAGAAATATTCAGCGCGCCTGGGAGCAACAGATCAAACCCGAAGTGGAACGCTACAATCGCGGCTTTGAAGACGCCGCAAGCGGCACTGGCACGGGGAGCGAGTGTAGCGAGTTGCTGCGCAAGGTCAGGCGCGCACGCGGCAATCAGTGGTTTGCCGTGATCCGCGGGACGATCGTGCCGACGCTGCTCTTGGAGCAAAAAGCCGGAGACCAGCGCGCTCCGATTGTCGAGAGCGCCGGCAAGCTCGCTAAGGAGGCACTGCAATGGGTGGCTCAGCGTGGCGGCGAACTGGTCGCCGCCGTGCTTAGAAACGTTGGCCAACGCTTGGTCGAGGATAACGTGATTGACCAAGCCGAAGATGTCTTTTGGCTGGAGTGGCTGGAAGCGCGCGAGCTTTTACAAGCGCCGGCTGACCGGCGCCCGCTAGTGGCGCAGCGAAAACGCGAGATTGGAGAAAATATTTCGGTCATGATGCCGGACACTCTCGGTCCGGCGTTACCAGCCGATGCGCCGCGCATGTATTTGCTCAAGGAAGTGCTGCAACTGCTGGACTAGGAGATCGCGATACGAAGCATCCAAGTACCTCTAATATGACATCGATTGAAAGCGTCAAGAAAGCGGTGTTGTGCTTTCGGCTGATAGGAAAGTCTGTCATGCCCGCCCTTCGGCTACGCTCAGGACAAGCTCCGGCGGGCATCCAGGTTGGGGTTGTGGCGGTGGGAATTCAAAGCTTAGATTCCCGCGTGCGCGGGAATGACGGAAATGAGAACCGACTTCGAGCCGATGGAGTTGTTGTCGCTGCTTTACTGTGTTTCATCGCTCTCCTGCTGTCGCCATTACCCATCCGCGCGGAAAAGATCCGTACAGTGGTGCCGCAATCGAGCCTCAACTATCTTTCCGTCTACGTTGCCGAGAGCAAAGGATTCTTCCATCAAGAAGGATTCGAGCATGAGACGCTGGTCTTGGCCGGGCCGGTTGCAGCAGCGGCATTGGTGGGCGGCAACGTCGATTACGGCGGCGGCGGTGGTAGCGCTATGCGCGCCGCCGCGGGCGGCGCGCCGCTCAAGGCTATTTTCTTTCAGACCGACAAAGTTACCTCCTACTTGGTCACCGAACCGATGATCTCGAAAGCGGCGGACTTAAAGGGCAAAAAAATCGGCGTCGGCGGCCTTGGTTCGAGCCAAGACCGGCTGATTATCGCATACGTGGAACAAGCTGGACTTGCCGCGAGTGATATTATCCGAATCAACATGGGAGCAGACGCGAGCCGGCGCATCCTCGCGATCAAGCAGGGAGTGATCAACGCGACAATCCTCGATCCAGGCACGCTGATCTTCGCGGAGAACGAAGGGCTGCGCACGCTCGCTTTTCTCGGCGATCTATTTGCTTTTCCGTTTCAGACTTTTGCGACCACCGATAAGAAACTGAAGGACAATCCCGAGCAAGTTAAGCGCTGGCTGCGCGCAATGGTCCACGGGCTGATGTTCATCCGCGACAATCCCGATGGCGCGGCGGATGTCGCCCTTAGGCGGCTACGGATCGGCAATGTTTCCAGATCTGCCTTGATCGAAGCCATCAAACGTTACAACCGCGCCTTGTCGCCCGGCGTGCCCGGCATCCCTACCGCCGAAGGACTTAAGAACGCCATCGAGTACGAAATAAAAATACCGCTGAAGATCGACGGCGAATTGCCGCTAGAAAAAGTTGTGAATTTAAGATTAATTCAGCAGGTTAAAGCGGAGATGGAAAGCATAAAAACCACTAAATGAAGGGTTGAACTTTCATGATGACTAATCTTGAGCCGCCGCAGATACGCGCGACGACGGGCTTGGAGCTGGCAACCGGCATTTTTGCCAAATGTTCGGATGGTCTTGCCAAACAGCTCAATATTTCACTGACTTCCGGTAAACGAGAGAGCGGCGCGAGCGAATTTCGCATCGGCATCAATGGCGACATCTACGGCGGCATGCAGGCACCCATCGAAGTCGGCACGCGCCGGGTCGATATCGCCTATGTCAATCCATCGGCGATGGTGGCGATGGCTTACCTTGGCAAAGGTTACTACAAACAGAAAATGCAGCTGCGCGTGCTCGGTTGCTTCCCGTCCTGGGACCGTATCGCGCTGGTGGTTTCAAAGGAACTCGGCGTAAAGTCGCTGCACGACATTGTCCGGCGAAAAATTCCGCTGCATGTTTCCACTCGATTTTCCGGTGTCAACAATGCGACCTATTATACGATCGCAACGATTCTCTCGCTCTACGGATTCAGCTTTGATCAAATCAAAAAGTGGGGCGGGCAGGTGCAGGAGTGCGGTCGGCCGTTCGCGCCGGAGCGTATGAAGGCGCTCGCCAAGCGGTCGATCAACGCGGTTTTTGACGAGGGCGTGAGCACGGTGGGTGGCTGGCTCGATCGGGCGCTGGACAATGGCTATGAGATCATTCCCATCGAGCCGGAGATAGTTAAGAAACTTGAGCAAATGGGCTATACCAGGACTGCGCTGCCGAAACGCCGCTACCGGCAGCTTAAAGCGGACGCTTTGACGATTGATTTCAGCGGGTGGGCGCTGGTGACGCACAAATGGCTGCCGAACCGGGTCGCCCACGCGGCGATCGAAACGATTGACGAGCGAAAAAAATTTATTCCCGTCGACGATGACCGGCCGCTCAACATGCGCGAGCTCTGCAACGGCTCGGAAAAATGTCCGCTGCGCGTGCCGCTCCATCCGGGCGCGGCGAAGTACTATCGGGAGATGGGATACTTGAAGAAATAATTGGAGTGATGGAGTGATGGAATGTTCGGTCTCGGAAAACCCATTACTCCAAATCAACCAACGTTCCGCCTAAGTACAGCTTAAGCATAGGAGGTTCTTGTGAGTTACCAAGTCGTCGGTCATTCGAGCCCGCGCGTCGATAATACCGGCAAAGTAACCGGCGAGGCGCGCTACACTTCGGACGTGTTCTTGCCTGGGACGTTATGGGCGAAGACCTTGCGCAGTCCCTATTCCCACGCGCGCATCAAGTGCATGGATGCATCGCGCGCGGCAAAGGCGCCGGGGGTGCGCGCCGTGCTCACCGGCAATGACGTGCGCGGGATTATTTACGGGCGGCGTTACCGTGATATTTCCGTGCTGGCGCAGGACAAGGTTCGCTTCATGGGCGAGCGCGTCGCGGCGGTGGCGGCGGATACGTTGGAGCAGGCCGAGCACGCCCTCGAGCTGATTCAGGTCGACTACGAAGAGCTAGCCGCGGTTTTCGATCCACTCGCGGCACTGCAAGAAGGCGCGCCGATCATTCATCCCGATTTGAATAGCTACAACGGACTGCCGGAGAAATTCGACGCGCCGACCAATCAGTTCGTGCGCAATCTGTTCACCCGCGGCGATGTCGCGGTGGGATTCGCCGAGTCCGATCTTGTTATTGAAAATACTTTTACGGTGCCGCGGGTGCACCAGGCGTTTCTCGAGCCGCATTGCTGTCTGGTTTGGATCGACGAGCAGGAACGCATTCAGATGTGGTCGCCATGCAAAGTGCCGCAGGGGCTTAAAGAAAGCATGTCGGAGGCGTTCAATATTCCCAAGGAGAAGATCCGTGTGAACCCGGTGGCGATCGGCGGCGACTTTGGCGGCAAGGGCGCTCCCTTCGACGAACCGATCTGTCTCGTGCTGGCGCAGCGCACCGGCCGGCCGGTTAAGATGGTGATGGAATATCGCGAAGAATTCATCGCCGGCGCGCCGCGCCATGGCGGCGTGATTCGGCTGAAGACCGGCGTCAAGCGCGACGGCACCATCGTCGCCCATGAGATGGAAGCGTTTCTCGATGCCGGAGCTTACGGCGGATTTCGTCCGGGAGCTGTCGTCGGCGGCATCGCGCACGGCGCCGGCTGTTATCGCGCCAAGCACGCGCGTATTTTGACATCGCGCGTGTACACTAACAATCTGCCGGGTGGACAGATGCGCGCGCCGGGCGAGCCGCAAGGTTTCTTCGCCGCCGAGTCGCATATTGACTGCGTCGCAAGGAAGGTCGGCATGGACCCAGCGGCGTTTCGCTTGAAGAATTTGATGGAAGAAGGCGACATCACGCTCACGGGTGGGCACTACAAAGCCATCAGGGCCAAAGAGACGCTCAAGGCAGCGATGAAAAGCGCAGGCTACGATGCGCCAAAGGCGAAAAACGTTGGCCGTGGCGTAGCGATGGGCTATCGGGGGCCGGGCGGGGGAAATACCGCGCTAAAAATTTCCCTCAACACCGACGGTTCCATGGTGATCCACACCGGTTTGTTCGAGCAGGGAACCGGGACCTACACGACACTCAGGCAAATCACCGCCGAGGAATTGAACTGCTCTCCCGAGGAGATTCGCATCGATACTTTAGACACCGATGACGGCGTGCCGTTCGATTCCGGTATCGGCGGCAGCCGCGGCACCCGGGTCGCCAGTGGCGCGGCTTACACCGCGGCGTGCGACGCGCGGGGAAAACTATTCGCGCTTGCCGAAAATCTTTTGGGTTGGGCGAAAGCGGACATCGCTTTGGCGGGCGGCGAATTGCTGAACAAGAAAACCAAAAAACGGCAGCCCTGGGACGAATTGCTCGCTGGCGTGGGCCGCGCCATCACGGGTGAAGCGATCAATCGCGATGACGATCATTCGCCGGTCACCGCGTTCGCGGCTCAGGTCGCCGAAGTTGCCGTCGATCCGGAGACCGGTGAAGTGACGCTCAGAAAATTAACTACCGCCCACGACACCGGCGTGATCATGAATCCGGTCGGTCATCAGGGACAGATCGACGGCGGCGTGGTGCAAGGCGTCGGCTATGGCTTGATCGAATACTTGCCGGTGCAGGACGGGAAAGTTGAAGTGGCGCACTTCGGCGAATACAAAATTCCCACGGTCAGAGATATCCCGCCGCTCAAGACCGTGCTCTTACCGAGCGAAAACGGCCTCGGACCGTACAAAGTTAAAGGCATCGGTGAGAATCCGATCTCGCCGGTAGCGCCGGCGATCGCCAACGCCATCGAAGACGCGGTCGGCGTGCGCATACGCGATCTGCCGCTGACGGCGGAGAAGGTTTACGCGGCGCTACGGAAAAAAAGTAAGGAGTGAAGAAGTGGGTGAGGAGTAAATAGTAAGGAGTAAGGAGTTTCGGAGAGGGGACTTTTAATTCCTGACTACTTACTCCTCACTCCTCACTGCTTTCGGAGAACGAATGGCTTTCGAATCGCTGGGTGATTTTATCAATGCGGCGGACAAGGTCGGCGAAGTGTTGCATGTAGACGGCGCCGATTTGGAGCTGGACGTTGGCGGGCTGACGGAACTCACGGCGGAAAAAAATGGACCGATGGTCGTGTTCGACAAGTTCGCCGGCTATCCAGCCGGTTTCCGTGTCGCCGCCAATGCCAATCGCACGCTGCGCCGTTTCGCCTTGGCGATGGATTTGCCTATCGACATTCATCCGCTGGAACTCTTGCGCCGCTGGCGCGATAAACGGGCCGACTCTAGGCCGATACCCGCGCGCGTCGTCGGAGACGGGCCGGTGCTCGCCAATGTGCAGCAAGGCGACGAGGTCAATATTGACAGCTTCCCCGCGCCGCGCTGGCATCCCGGCGACGGCGGGCGCTACATCGGCACGCAAGATATGGTCATCCTGCGCGATCCGGAAGATGGCTGGGTGAATCTCGGTTGCTACCGCGCGATGATTCAGCGGCGCGACCGGGTAAGTCTCTGGATCAATCCGCAGAAGCATGGCCGCATTCTCGCGCAAAAATATTGGCGCGATGGCAAAGCCGCGCCGGTTGCCGTCGTGTTCGGTTGCGAGCCGGTGACCTGGATGACGGCGTCGATGTCGCCGCCGTTTGGCACCTCGGAATACGAACTGGCGGGCGCCTATCGTGGCAGTCCAGTGGACGTGGTTGAATTGCCTTTGACCAAATTGCCCGTGCCGGCGCAAGCTGAGATCGTTATCGAGGGCGAAATTCCGCCGGAGAGTGAAGAGACGGCGATTGAGGGACCGTTCGGCGAATGGCCGGGTTACTACACCCATCAAGGGCCGGAAGCGGTGGTGCGCATCAAGCGCATTTACTATCGCGACCATCCGATCATCGCCGGCGCGCCGCCGCTCAGACCGATCAATTGGAGCAACTTTACCAACTACGTGCACCTGTGGGAGCATCTTGAGCGCTCGGGGATCACAGATGTCGCCGGCGTGTGGGGATTTTACAATGGCTTGCTCACCGTCGTGTCGTTGAAGCAACGCTATGCCGGCCACGCCAAACAGGCTTTGATCACGGCGGCGGGCTTTCGCCATGGCGACATGAAGACTTATTACGTTACGGTGGACGATGATATTGACCCGACCAATCAGGAAGAGGTGCTGTGGGCGATGTGCACCCGTGTCGATCCGACCACGGCGGTGGACGTCGTGCGCGACGCCTGGACCGCCGATCTCGATCCGCGGGTGTCGCCGGCGCGGCGCGCGGTGGGAGACTTAACCGTTGGCAGAATGCTGATCAACGCCTGTAAACCCTTCGCATGGCGCCACCAGTTTGCCAAGACGAATGTGTTCGATGCCGAGGATCGACAGAAGCTTCATGTAAAGTGGGGCGAGCTGCTGGGGTCTATCGGCAAGAAATAAAGCGGAACTATTAACCACGAAGTAATTCATGTACCACTCGGTACAACACTGCGCATGAAAATTAAAACGTTACAAATCTACTAACACTGTTTGGCTCTTTAAGCCTATTTTCATAAGAGGACACGAAGTTGGGAGTATAGAGAGCGCGGACATTCTAGTCGTAGTCCGAGTATTCTTGCGGCTTAGAAAACCCGCGCTCCGCTGAAGAATCGTTTCGGGGCGGTAAAAGAGAATAGGAAACACTAACGATTGACGGGAAGTGCGGGGAGAACTATAAACGAAGCCACTTCGGCCGGGGTGCTGTCCCCGACCTTAACCAAAGGGGATACTCGGCCCCTTGAGATAGCCCATTTAATGGTTCCGCGCGGAAATTAGCGTGGTCAAAACAAATAGAGACACGGACAACCGAAAGCAGCAACAACAGAAGAGGAGGATTCATGGCACAACGGAGAATCAAAGTTCGGGGAGTTTATCGTTCGGGCAGTCATCTGCCGATTTGGGAAGTGATGGACAAAGCGCGCATCTGGCAAAAAGCCGGGCTCGAGCTCGTCAGTTTCGAGTACTGCGCGATGCCGCCGGATGCGGAGCGGGCGTTGTTCAAGGGTGATATCGATTTCATTTCGGGCGATCATTTGACGCCCTACGCCTTGGTGGTTCAGGGCAAACCGATCGTCAGCATCGCCTCGCCGGTGAACGGACAGAACGCCAGCATCGCGTCGTGGGAACCGATCAAGTCGCTGCAAGATCTGCGCGGCAAGCGGGTTGTCGATACGCCGATGGAAGGACGCGATGGTGGATTTCATCACGGCCGCGGCAACCACATGATGTATCTCATTCGCGCCGGCATGAGCATCAATGACGTTAAATGGGTCGAAAGCGAAAGCTCCGATGAGCAGTTCGAGGCGTTGAAATCGCGTCGCGCCGACGCCCGCTTCGTCTCCGGCGGCGAGCGCTACAAAGAGCTGGGCATGCACATCCTGCCGCTCGGCCCGTTACCGATGATCAACGGACCGACGTTGACGACTTCCTACACGGTGCTGCATAAGAAAAAGGGGCTCGGCGAACGGCTGGTCAAAGCCTTGGTGCTGGGGATTCATTTCGCCAAAACGCAGCGGCAGAAGACCCAAAAAATTTTGAACGGGTTGAACAAGCGAACCGGCGAAGACTATCAATACAGCCGCTTAGAACGCATGCCGAGTAAACCTTATCCAGATGCCCAAGCGATCATCAACGCCTACGACCTTGGCTGCATCAAGGCGCCCGAAGCCAAACAGTTAAGTCCACTAGCGCTCTGGGACCTGCACTATCTGCGTGAGCTCGACAATTCGGGCTTCATCGATAAACTGTATAAGCGAAAACCGGCAACGGCGTAAATTCCATGCCGACGCGAAAGGTTCAATTCACCACGAAGGTCACGAAGGGATGGGATGATTTAAACTCCGAACTTCGTGCTCTTCGTGTCCTTCGTGGTGAGAAAAGTTTTGATCCTGGGCTTGAAATGGAGGGTTTATGAAAAGATTGGCGCTGCTGAATTTGATTTTCATACTTTTTCTCGGTGCGGTATCGATTCTCCACGCTGCCTCGGCGCAGCCCAAGCGTGGCGGCACGATCACACTGGGGATCAGCAAGGAGCTGGCTTTAATGAATCCCTTGATCAACACCAGCTCCACCGAGGCGCGCATTCGCGAGCTTATGTATGAACCGTTGTTAGCCAGGGACTTGAAGGGCGCAATCCAGCCGCGGCTCGCCGAGTCGTGGGAGATTTCCAAAGATCGAAAAGCTTACAGCTTCAAACTGCGCCGCGGCGTGAAATTTCATAACGGCGTGGAGATGACCGCGGACGACATCAAGTTCGCCATCGACTACACCTTGAATCCGAAGAACGGCGCCTACGGCTTTGAAGCGTTGAACGCCGTGGAGCGCGCCGAGGTCGTCGATAAACACACGCTCAGAATACACTTGAAACAGCACCATCCGCTCTTCCTCACCATCCTCGCCGATATAAGTACTTTCTCGGCGATCCCCAAAGAGTCTTTGGCTGAGGGACTGCGAAAGCCGCCGACCTTTCCTCCTGGCACGGGTCCATTCAAGTTTGTCGAATGGCTGCCAGGCCAGCGCATCGTATTCGAGCGGCACGAAGACTACTGGGGCCATAAGGCTTATGCCGACCGCGTCATCATGAAAGAAATCGGCGATAACACGGTGCGCTTCACCGCTTTGCAGGCTGGCGATGTCGATATCATCGAGCGCACGCCCTACGAATGGGTTCAGCAGATCGTCGAAGGCAAACTCAAAGGCATCGGCTTCTCTAAAGCGGCGCGGGCCGGGGCCCGTAACTTGGAGTTCAACGTTTACGACCCGCCGTTTAACAACAAAAAGCTGCGCCTGGCGATTGCTCACGCGCTCGATCGCAAGGAGATCATGCAGGCGGCCTACCATGGATTAGCTGAAACCGCTGATCAGCGTTTTCCCAAAGGGCATACGTGGCATTTCGACTTGCCTTCGCCGCAGTATGACCTGAATAAAGCTCGAACGTTGTTGAAGGAATCAGGTTACAAAGGAGAAACTCTTGAGCTAATGGGCAACCGGGGTGAAGTGGCGGACGTCGAAGGCGCGGTGGTTCAAGCCCAGCTGCGCAAGATCGGCATCAAAGTCGAGTTGAAAATCCTCGAACGCGCCTCGGCGCTGGAAGCCAGACGCCAGGGCAAATATATGTTCAAGCTCGCCGGCGGCAGCGACTACCCAGATCCGTTGCCTGCTTACGAGGAATATACCTGCGAGGCCGATCAGCGTAAGCGGCGGCTCAATGAGAGCGGCTATTGCGACAAGGAATATGACGCGCTGTTCCGCAAGGCCGAGGCGGAAATTGATCTGGACAAGCGGCGTGGCCTGTTCAGACAGGTGGTTGCCAAAGTACTCGACGATTTGCCGATATATCCCATCGGCTTTACGCCGCGCTTTTTTACTTTCCGTGACCATTTGAAAGGCTTCGTCACCAACGGTAGCGGCGATTTCGAGCCCTGGGGCGCCGGACTAAGCCGCGCCTGGGTGGATAAATAGAGAAGTTCTGATTTCACCACGAAGGACACGAAGAGCACGAAGGTAAGAAAAAATGATTATCCGAACCTTCGTGCCTTCGTGGTGAATAATTCTTCTCCAACCAACCGCGAGTGTTACAGTAACCTCAACAATCCGCCGTTTACTTATGCTCCTCCGCTATATCGTCCAGCGCGTCTGGCAGTTGATCCCGGTGCTTATTTTGGTGAGCATCGCGGTTTTTTTGATCGTGCGCATCATCCCTGGCGATCCGGTGTTGGTGATGATGGGGGTCGATCCGGAGGAGCGCACACGCATCAGCGAAACCCAGTATCAAGCCATGCAACAACAGTTGGGCTTGGATCGACCAATCTATGTTCAATATTTCAACTGGGTCACTCGGATCATCCAAGGCGATATGGGGTCGTCGCTGCGCTCGCGCCGGCCGATCTTCGAAGTCATCTTCGAACGCTATCCGGCGACGATTTATCTCGCGGTCATCGCGTTGTTGACTGGCCTGATCATCGCCATTCCCGCCGGAGTGATCGCGGCGATCCGGCAAAACAGCAGCGCCGATTATGCCGCCATGGGATTCGCCCTGTGGGGCATCGCCATGCCCAATTTTTGGCTCGCGTTGATGCTCATCGTCTTGTTCAGCCTGCAACTCGGCTGGCTGCCGTCGATCGGTTACGCGAACCCATTGGAGGCGCCCTGGCGTTTTCTCCAACATGCTTGCTTGCCGGCGATCGTGATGGGCACCGATCTCGCCGCGCCGCTGACCCGTTACATTCGCGCGGAAATGTTGGAACAGCTTAAGCAAGATTATGTTCGCACCGCGTGGGCCAAGGGATTGCCTTCTCGAATGGTCCTCGTCAGACACGCGCTAAAAAACTCATTGATTGCGGCGGTGACTGTTGTCGGCTTACAGACTGCGCGGCTATTGGGCGGCTCGACAATCGTCGAGACGGTCTTCTCCTGGCCGGGCATCGGCCGGTTGTTAATCGAAGGCATCTACTCGCGCGACTATCCGGTCGTGCAGGGCAGCGTCCTGCTGATCGCCGTCACCTATGTGTTCATCAATCTTTTTGTCGATATCGCATACAAATGGCTTGACCCGCGAATCAAGCTCGAATAGCGAACGCCTAGATGAAACCAGAAACGTTGCCAACAACCTGGACCGCCGCTGACAACGCGAACTCGTCCGTTCAGCGATTTCTCGGCGCTTGCCAAGTGATTGCGCGCAATCGCCTGGCGCTGTTCGGCGTCGTGATCGTCGGCGTCTGGCTCTTAACCGCGTTGCTCGCCCCCTTCCTGGCTACCCACGACGCCTATGAAATTAACATCGCCCAGCGCCTCAAAAACCCCAGCGCGGATCATTGGCTCGGTACTGATTTTCTCGGCAGGGATACTTATAGCCGCATCGTGTTCGGCGCGCGCACGGCGTTTCAAGTCGCTGTCGGCGCGGTTTTTCTCGGTGCGTTCTTCGGCATACCGATCGGCGCGGTGGCCGGCTTCGCCGGCCGCTGGGTGGACTCGGCATTGATGCGCGTCATGGATGCGATCATCGCCTTTCCTGGCCGGCTCTTGGCGATCGCCCTAGTCGCCTCCCTCGGCGGCGGGCTTTATTCTCTCTATATCGCACTCGGTATCAATTCGATTCCGTCCTATGCGCGTATCGTGCGCGGTGTGGTCATGTCGCAAAAGCAAAAAGAATATGTCGAGGCGGCGCGCATGACCGGTGAATCCAACTGGAGTATTCTGTTTCTTCAAGTGCTGCCCAACTGCATGTCGCCGCTGCTGGTGCGGCTCAGTCTCGACTTTGGCCACGCGATCTTGGCGGAGTCGTCATTAAGTTTTCTCGGCCTCGGTCTGCCGCCGCCGACGGCGAGTTGGGGATTGATGCTAAAAGAGGTCACACCCTTTCTCCAACTCCAGCCCATGGCGGCATTCTTTCCGGGACTGACGATCTCGCTAATCATTTTGGGCTTCAACTTACTCGGCGATGGCCTGCGCGATGTCTTCGACCCACGGCAGTATGAGCGGTAGAATCGACTCACCACGAAGGCACGAAGGACAGCAACGGTTCGGACACCTAAGCTTCCGAACTTCGTGCTCTTCGTGCCTTCGTGTTCAATAGAATCTTGACAACATGGCTGCACCATTACTCGACGTCAGAAACCTCTCGGTCAATTTCAACTTGCGGCGTGGTACGTTAGCGGCGGTGCGCGATCTTTCGTTCTCGCTCTCGGCTAGCGAAACCTTTGGCATCGTCGGCGAAACCGGCTGCGGCAAGAGCGTGACCTCGCTATCAATCTTACGCTTGATTCCTTCCCCGCCGGGCGAGATCGTCGACGGCGAGATTTTCTTCGACGGCCAAGATCTGCTCAAGAAAAGCGAGCGCGAGATGGAGAAGATCCGCGGCCGGCAGATCTCGATGATCTTCCAAGAGCCGATGACCTCGCTTAACCCCTCGCTCACCGTCGGCGCGCAGATCGGCGAATGCTACCAAGTCCACATGGGCCACTCGAAAAAGGTCGCCCGTGATTTCACCGAGCATGTCTTGCAGTTGGTCCGGCTGCCGTCACCGCACACTCTGGCGGATCGCTATCCCCATGAACTGAGCGGCGGCATGAGGCAACGGGTGATGATCGCTATGGGCCTTGCTTGCCAGCCTAAATTATTGATCGCCGACGAGCCGACCACGGCGTTGGATGTGACGATTCAGGCGCAAATCTTGGAACTGCTCAAAGAATTGCAGGAGAAGCTGAAGATGGCGCTGATCTTCATTTCCCATAACCTTGGCGTGGTGGCGCGCTTGTGCGACCGGATCGGCGTGATGTATGCCGGCTCGATGGTCGAGCTGGCTGACAAGAAAGCTCTGTTCACGACCCCGCAACATCCGTATACCATCGCGCTACTCAACGCGATCCCGCGACCGGAGATGCGCCGTGATTCGTTGCAAGCGATTCCCGGAAACGTCTGCGATCTCTTCGATCCGCCGCCGGGCTGTAAGTTTCATCCGCGTTGCGCCAAGGCGCAGGAGATTTGCCAAACCGAAGCGCCACGGCTGGAAAAAACACTCGGTGACAACCGTGCAGCATGCTATTTTCCTGGGGCCAGGTAGGACGAAGAAATTCCACCGCAAAGGGCCTAACGCGGCACAGCCGCAACCGATTGAGAAAGAATAATTTTACCACGAAGGACACGAAGAGCACGAAGTCCGGAGTTTTAATCGTCCGAACCCTTCGTGACCTTCGTAGTGAAACGTAATAATGAGCTAATCGACCATGGCGCTGCTCGAAGTCAAAAATCTCACCAAGCATTTCGATGTCACCGACGGTTTGTTTAGCCGTTGGTTTGCCGGCGGCAAGACGCTCAAGGCAGTTGACCAGATTTCTTTTACCGTTTCGGAGGGGAAGACTTTTGGCCTAGTGGGGGAAAGTGGCTGCGGCAAGTCGACCACGGCACGGTTGATTACCAAGCTCTTGCCGGCGACCGGCGGCGAAGTTGTTTTCCAAGGGAGAGACATATTGCAGCTTCCTAACAATGAGGTCCGCGAGCTACGAAAACATATTCAAATGATCTTTCAGGACCCCTATGGGTCGCTCAATCCACGCATGCGGGTTGTCGATATCGTCGGCCGGCCGTTGATGATTTTTCATGGCGTTAACGGCCGGAGGAAAGCCGATCGAGTCGTCGAATTGATGGAGCTAGTGGGCCTGAGCGCCGATCATCTCTACCGCTATCCGCATGAGTTCAGCGGCGGACAGCGCCAGCGCATCGGCATCGCCCGCGCGCTGGCGGCCAATCCGAAACTGATCATCGCTGACGAACCAGTGTCGTCGCTTGACGTATCGGTCCAGGCGCAGGTGCTGAATCTCTTGCGCAAGCTGCAGCGGGAGTTGCAATTGACCATGATTTTTATCTCCCATGACTTGAACGTAGTCGGCTACTTGGCTGATATCATTGGTGTCATGTACGCCGGCAAGATGATGGAGATCGCTCCGGCGGACACTATCTTTAAAAATCCGCTGCACCCTTACACCAAGGCGCTGCTGGCTGCGAATCCGACGGTTGGCTCGTTCATGGAAAGCCTGCCAGCCACGCTCACAGGGGAAATCTCGCTGCCGGTCAATCCGCCCGCGGCCTGCCGTCTCGAACCGCGCTGTCCGATCAGGGTTGAAAAATGCGCGGCAATAGAGCCACTATTGGCAGAAAAACAGAGCGATCATTGGGTCGCTTGTCATGAAGTGGAGTAAAAGAAAAAACAGGATGAGGAGAAAGTATGGAGATCAAACATAAACTTATCAGCGCCGATTCTCACGCCGGTTTCGACCGCAACGATTTTACCCAGCGCATGTCCGCCGCCAAGTGGGGCGAGCGTATTCCGCAAATCGTTGAAACCAATCGAAACGGCAAGAGGGTCGATCGCTGGTCGGTGTACGGCGAGCCGAAGCACAACGACGTGGCGAATTGTCCCGCATTGATGGGCGAGCCGTTCCCGACTTACCCGAAACTCTACGAAGAAATTCCCAAGGCGTACCACGACCCAAAGGCGCGGCTGGCGATGCTCGATGCCGATGGGGTCGACGCCGAGGTGCTGTTTCCAAATCCTCCAGGCGGAACATATTTCGAGTGTGGCGATGTCGAATTCGAACTAGACGTGGTGCGCGCATACAATGACATCCTCGCTGAGTGGTATCGCACCAGCGACCGCTATCTGCCATTGGCCGCCGTGCCGTACTTGAGCTCGCCTGAAGTGATTAAACGAGAGTTCGAACGCGCCGCGGCGGCGGGTCACCGCGGCGTTAACTTGATGGGGCAGATGCCCAAAGGGTTGCCACATATCACCGATTCGTACTGGTATCCGCTTTGGGATGTTTGCCAGGCGTTGCAACTGCCGATTCATTTTCACGGCTCGGCGGGGCTGAGCGCTGGAGCATCGGTGCGCAAGTGGAGCGGCTATTCGCATCGCCAGGCCCATTCGGCGCAGACCGCGACTTCAGCGGTGACGCCGGCGCAGATCGTGCCGCAATTTATTTTCTCCGGGATCACCGAAAAGTTTCCCGGATTGGTGAGCGTATTTCCCGAGGCCGGCGTCGGCAGTCTGAACTACGTAATCGCCACTTGCGATCACGAGTGGGAGAGCCGCCACCTCTGGACCGAAGGCATCACCACGCGGCCCAGTGAGATCGTGCGCCGGCAAATGTACGTGAATTTTTGGTTCGAAGCCGAAGGCATCAAGCTGCGCGATGATATCGGCGTCGACAACATCATGTGGGAATCGGACTTTCCTCACGTGGCGTCGTACTATCCGCATTCCTGGCGCGAGGTCGAAAGGGTTCTCAAAGGCGTGCCGGAAGCCGACCGGCGCAAGATGCAATATGAGAACGCCGTGCGGCTGTACAAGATCGATGCCGTCTTACCGACCAATTAATTGGAGAATTCACCGCCGAGGCGCAGAGGACGCAGAGTAAAGAGGAATCGACTGAAAAAATCTTCGAACTCTGCGAACTTTGTGTCTCTGCGGTGAAAATTCTCTTGTGCTTTCCAAAGCAAAAATCTCGTAGATAAGGAAGTTTGCATGCAATTGAAATACGGTTTCATCAGCGTCGATGATCATGTCCAGGAGACGCCCAATCTGTGGATCGATCGGCTCAAGAAAAAGTTTGGCGACCGGGCACCTCGTTTAGTCACGTCAAAAGATGGCAGTGAGCAGTGGTTCGTCGATGGGCAAATGCTTCTCGATGGCCGCGCCGCTCGCGCCGGGGCATTGATGGCGGATCGCAATGAAGATCCCAAGCGCTGGGCCGACGTTCCGGCACCGGCGTTCACGCCCGCGGAGCGTTTGAAGGCGATGGATGCTGCCGGCATCGACTATTCAGTCCTCTATCCGACGGTGGCCGGCTTGGCGGGGGAGACTTTTGGCCGCCTGCAAGACTCCGAGTTGGAAATCGCTTGCGTCCAAGCTTACAACGATTGGCTCATCGACGAATGGGCGAGCGCGAGCGATCGCTTCATCCCGCAATGCCTCGTGCCGATCTGGCCGGTGGAAGCGGCGATTGCGGAGATCAAGCGCGCGGTTGGCCGAGGCCATCGCGGCGTGATTTTGCCATCCTTGCCCATGCATCTGCGTGATGTTCCCCACATCAGCGGACCGGAATATGACCCGCTCTGGTCGGTGTGCGAAGAGTTGGCCGTTCCGGTTTGTCTCCATGCGGGCGCCTCGCCGGAATTGCAGTCGCCACTGCCGCCGAATATGAAGCCGGCATTGGCCGCGGCAGTGGACGCGGCCACCAAGCCGGTATCGAGTGTGTTCGTAATTTCGCTTTACTCCTTTTCGCGGGTGCTGCTGCGCCACCCGAAACTGCGCTTGGTGTTGGCCGAGAGCGCGCTCAGTTGGGGCATGCTCTATTTAGAATGGGCCGATCACCAGTTCGAACACGACGGTCTTGCCCGCGAGGGTTACGATCTCACGCCGTTACAAATGTTCAAGCGGCAATGCTTTTTTAACGCCTGGTACGATCCCGTCGCGCCGTTCACCGATTACATCGGCGCCGACCACATTCTCTGGTCGGCCAATCTCCCACTCGCCAACTCGACCTGGCCGCGCACCAAGGAAACCATCGATCATTGTTTCAAGGGAGTATCCGCGGAAGCCCGCGAAAGAGTGTTGTGGAGAAATGCGGCGGAGCTGTATCGGTTGTAGAACTTGGAGAGCGGATTTTCAGAAGCCGTACCGATCAATGCCCTGCGATTGAGTGGGATCAAACACTCGGCTATTTGGAGGCGATGTGGAAACAATATTTGTTGGCGTGAGCATCGCCATCCAAAAGTTTACTCGGATATCGACAAGATCATGGAGTATTACGAGCAGATCGCCACTCCAAAGCTGAAATTCCGGGGACATAATAATAAGATCGCCGTTACTGATAACATCTGACCAAGTGCCAGGTGCGCAAATGCGCTCAATAAATCATGGAGGTTTACTATGCCTAACCCATTTGTCGTCACACCCGGAAACGCACCGCGGCCGTTAACGCTCGTGGGCGAAAAAATCACGGTGCTCGCCTCGGGCGGACAAACCGGCAGCTATGAAATTTTCCTGCAAGTGGGGCCCGAAAACAGTGGCCCGCCGCCGCACAACCATCCTTGGGACGAATCTTTTTATGTCATCAAGGGCGAGATCGCGTTTGGCATTGACCTAAGCGAGACAACCGCCGTGCCAGGCACGCTCGTGCATCTACCAGCCGGAACGACTCATTGGTTCCGGTTCGGCAAAGGCGGCGGCGAAATGATATCGATGACTTCGCGCGAAGGCGCTTCGCACATGTTCACCGATATCGATCGTGAGATTTCACCGGACAAGCCGGATTTTGGCAAACTTCTCGAAGTGGGTCGGCGGCACGGGTTAGCAGTCGTCCCTTCGACGAAGTGATCGCGCGCGCCGTGAGAGCTGTATCCGTGGAATCACGGGGCAGGCATAACAACCACTAAACTATCGCGGTCGTCAGAAGCGTAATTGAAAAGGACTCCCGCAGTTTTTTTCTTTGACTTATGCTGAATCGTCAACCTTTGAGTGCCATGACAAGCGTGTATAGGCTCATGCCGATGACAATGACAGAACCCATCGAAAAGAATACCGCTCTTAGATCATGGGTTTTAGCGGCACCTAAGGCGTAAGCATGCAGCATGCGCGAGGCAACATACCCGTACATCAGAGTTTGAGCGACCCAAAGCGCCGGCTCGCTCAACGTAAACAAGAAACCAGCGACCAGAAAGATCGGAATGTTTTCCATGTCGTTGCGCTGCATGCTGCGTGAACGCTCGACATATGGGTCGGGTTTTAGTTGGTCTGGACTAGGATTGGGATTAAGGGGCGTTTTCTTGATGTCTTCGGGATGCAAGAAGCCGCCATTGACCTTGATCATTCGATAGACGGTGATCCAAGCTTGCAGCATCATCTTCAAGCACATCAACGACGCCGCGATAACGTAAGTCTGCAGAACGGGATCTTTTAAATTTATCACAGCGATAGTTGAATTTCGTCGTTAGGGGCAGGGCGGATTCTTAGAAAGATCGCTAGAACATTGCGGTCGAGATTCTTCACTTCGTTCAGAATGACACCGCGGGCAAATGTCATCCTGAACAAGGCGAAGGACCCGAGCCGAGGGTTTTATTCCTTACGCCGCTTCTTCTCTGAACAGACCCAAGCTTTCCAGCACCGGCCGGTCGGTCACTGAGAAGATGATCGCGGGTTCCTTGGACGATTTGTTTTCGAACTGATGCCAGTTCCATGACGGCACAAAGAAACAATCGTGGGCGCCCCAGCCGAGCGGGTTGCCGGCGCCTTTCTTTGGTCCGACGGTCGCCACGCCGTTCCCTTGGACGACGTGATAGATCGTGCTGCTAGTGTGGCGGTGCGGTGTGGTGCGCTCGCCTGGCGGCAACATTTGTAGCCAGCAGCCGATGGTCGGCATGGTCGGACCGCCGGTGATCGGATGCGAATATTCCAACAGGACTCCGTCGTGAGCATCGCGATGGCCGGAGGCGGCGATTTCTGTCAGCGCGCGCTCGGCATCGCGCCATTTGTAATTGTACGGCAGCGCGGCGTTGCTCACGTTCGTCATTCGCGGGCGAATGGCGCCGTACTGCTGCCTGCCGAAACCGTCGGGCTTGATGATCGGTTGTGCTGGGCCTTCGGCAAAAGTTTCGTGAAAATTTGCGTCGAGGTAGCTCGTCAGTTGAGCATCGAGCACGTCAAGCCAGACGAGATTTTTCTGGCCGCAATTATAATGATCGTGCCAGGTCCAATTGGGCGTGAGCACGAGATCGCCCGGCTCCATCAACATTTGCTCGCCTTCAACGTTGGTATACCCGGTGCCGTCGGCTTCGACGACGAAGCGTAGCGCCGCCGCCGTGTGCCGATGGCACTCGGCGCGCTCGCCAGGTTTGACGAGTTGGATCGACATCTGAATCGTTCGGGTGGTGGACTTTTTGTTGGTTAGCGCTGGATTGACCAGCTGCACCGTACGTCGTTTAGCAGCGTCGTCGATGCCGCCGAGCTTGACGACTTCGCCAGATTCCATGAGACAGGAATAAATCACCGACCAGGGCCAAAGATGGGGCACTAGCTCGGGGTTTTTCTCGCGCTGCTGCCAGTGTCCGCCGAGTGAATGTTCGGCCAAGCGCGCGTGCAGCGCCAACAGTTCGGGTGTTTCGGGGACGGCATGTAGATCGGCCATAGTTGTCTCCTCACGCGAAATTTACTGTACTGTATCGCTACAGCGCGCGCGCTGTCAATGTCGGCGGGCGCCGTCTCGAATCGCGGGCTTCGGGTTTAATTCTAGGTAAACCTCGCCTCTTGAGTCGGGAACAATCATTGGGGAATCCAAAGGGGGCGAGCATCCCCCTTTGGTCGCGTGCGGGATTAATACCCCGTACGCGAAAAGCTCCGTTTATTTGGCGGCGGGGTTCAATCCCCGCCCGCGACGTGGCTTCGTTTGTTTAATGAATCGCGGCTGCACCGTCGGTTTGACAGTGGGTAGGCCATCGGTTACGGTTTTCAAATATTTCGGAGAGAGCGAATGATCGGATGTCCATGAACCCAGATACCCCGCAGTATCGAATCGAAGAGTATGTCATCAAAGAGCAACCGTATTACGTGCCAACCTCGGACGAAGTGGAAATCTTCGAGGCGGCGTACCGCCAGCGCGTGCCGGTTCTGCTCAAAGGCCCGACTGGCACCGGCAAGACGCGCTTCGTCGAGTACATGGCGTGGAAGCTCGGCCAGCCCCTGACCATTGTGAAAGACGGCGCGCAGGGCGCGACCAATGGCAAGTCCGTCAACGGTGCGGTGCCGCTGGTTACGGTGGCGTGCCATGAAGATCTGACGGCGAGCGATTTGGTCGGCCGCTATCTGCTCGACGCTGACGGTACGCGTTGGATCGACGGGCCGCTGACGCGGGCGGTGAAGGTCGGCGGCATCTGCTATCTGGACGAAGTTGTCGAAGCGCGCAAAGATACCACGGTCATCATTCACCCTCTGACCGATCACCGGCGCTTGCTGACCATCGACAAGCTCGGCGAAGTGGTCGAGGCGGCGGATAATTTCTTGCTCGTGGTGTCGTACAATCCCGGCTATCAGAATGTTTTGAAGGATTTGAAGCATAGCACGCGGCAGCGTTTTGTTGCACTCGACTTTCAGTTTCCGGAGCCGGAGCGCGAAGCGAAAATCATCGCGCATGAGTCGGGTGTTGACGAAGAAAACGCGGCGCAGTTGGCGAAGCTCGGCCACAAGGTGCGCAATCTGCGCGAGCATGGCTTGAAAGAAGGCGCGAGCACGCGGGTGCTGATTTACGCCGGCCGCTTGATCAAAGAAGGTATAGCGCCGCGCCGGGCCTGCCACGTGGCGGTGACCTGGGGCATCACCGACGATGTCCAGGTGCAACGGAGTCTGGACGAAGTCGTCGCGGCGATCTTCCCGTGAAAAAACTCAGATTTTTAACCGCAAAGAGCGCAAAACGCGCAAAAAAGAATTTTGTTCGATAGTAAGCTGGCTGTTAGAAAAACCAACTTAGACTCATTATTCACCACGAGGGACACGAAGAGCACGAAGGCAGAGATTCCACGCCAGGATTTTGTCTTCTGTTCTTATTTTGCGTCGTTTGCGCTTTTTGCGGTTAATCAATCCGATGTCCGTCCCCGAGTCATCCGCAATTGAGCTTGCGCCGATCCGTGAGATGTTGCGGCTTTATTGCCACGCGTTGACGGAGCGGAACGTCGATCTGCAAGATCTCACGGCCTTGGTCGACAAGAATATCGGCTGGTCGAAGAATGACGTGGCGACCAGCGATGGCGCGGCGATATTTCTGCCTGGCAGCGTCGCGCGGTTCGAGGCGCAAGCGGACAACTTTGATTTTCTCAAAGTTATGCTGACGCAGCAAGCTGGCCATATCGAGTTCGGCAGTTTCGACTTCGAGTTCGACCGGCCTGCGACGAAGTTCATCGACTTACGGCGTAAGTTAAACGCGCCGCCGGAGTATCACGATCACGATCATGGCCATGAAGGGCATCACGAGCAGGCCGTGATCACCGAGTTGACGCGGTTTTTCAAACTATTTCCCAACAAGCGTTTGGCGCTGGATATCTTTTCGATCGTCGAAAGCGCGCGCATCGAAGCGCGTGTCATGCACGAATACCGTGGCATCGCGGCGGTTTACGGGGAAATGCGCCGGCGCACTTTGGAATTGCGTCAAGCGATTATTTTTCTGCCGGCGCGCGAAGCGCTGCTCGAATTCATGATCCGCCTGAGTCTCGGTCAAAGCGACGGCGTCAAGGTTCCCAAGAAATACAGCAAGATCGCCGGCGAGATTGGCACGATGATGCGCTTGCTCGGCGAGAGCGGCGCTAGCGTGGAGGACACCGCTGAGGCGACCCTCAGGATTTACACGCGTTTGGCGAGAGTTAAGAACGATTATCTTGATGAAGTGCAGTTCGCGATTCTAGATGCGGAGCAAAAGAGTTCAAGCCGTTCAAAACGTTCAAGTCGTTCAACGCCGCGCAGTAGTTCCAAACGTTTCAACAGTTCAAATCGTTCAAGCCGTTGGGTGGCTCAAGATTTGGCTGGCTCGGCGCTCGCGTTGCCGTCTCTGGAGGGTCGGGAGCGGGAGTATTTGGCGCCGCAGGGAGTGGATTACCGTGGTGATTTTAAGCCTGAGCTGGCGCAATTGCTTACTAAGGCGCAGGCCAACTCGCGTGAACAGCGGAAATCGCTGACACCGGAAGAGCTGGCGGATATGTTGCGCAGTCAGCGCGCGCCGAAGCCGCGCGACTCAGACGATGAGGGTGACGAGCAAGATCCGCAGACGAGCCAGATGGTGCAGAATCTGCTGCGCGAGCTCGATAAGCGCGATCAGCGCATGCAGAGCGTGTCGCGCCGTCCGTCGCCGAGTCAAGACGAGGATACCGGACCGTTGACCGCGACCCAACCCAACACCTTTGTCTACGACGAGTGGGATGAGCAGACCAAACGTTACCGCAATCACTGGTGCAAGGTATACGAGAAGAGCCTGGGCGTCGGCGATCTGGCCTTTTATCGTGACACGTTGATCAGTCACGCCGGACTCTTACAGCAGATACGCCGCGAGTTCGAGCAAGTGGTGCCGGAGATTTATCACAAGGAAAAGCGTTTGCCCGACGGTTCGGATCACGACTTGGACTTGGCCATCGAGGCGATGACCGATCTGCGCATCGGCGTGAGTCCGTCGGAGAAGATTTTCTGGCGCCAACATAAGATCGAGCGCGACGTTGCGGTGGCGTTTTTACTCGACATGAGCGGCTCCACCGGGGAAGCGATCAAGACCGTCTTGCCGGCCGGCGCGCCGCTCTCCGGCGCCGGGCCGATGGCGGAGCGCATGCAGCGGCGCATTATCGACGTCGAGAAGGAAGCGATCGTATTGATGATGGATGCGCTCGAAGCGATCGGCGACAACTACGGCGTGTACGGGTTCTCGGGCCACGGCCGCGACAACGTCGAGTTCTATGTGATCAAAGATCTCGCCGAAGAGTTTAATCTGGACGTGGCCAAACGCTTTGGCCGCGTCGGCCCGCTGCATGCCACGCGCATGGGACCGGCGATCCGTCACACCACGGCGAAGTTGCGTCTGCAACAAACCCGCTCGAGATTTCTTTTTCTCATCAGCGACGGCCGGCCGCAGGACCGCGGCTACTCGCAGGAGGGCGCGGAAAAAGCCTACGCGGTTCAGGACACGCGCATGGCGCTGATCGAAGCGCGGCGCGAGGGCATTCATCCATTTTGCCTGACGGTGGACAAAGAGGGCAACGATTATCTCAGAGCCATGATGGACGACTTCAGCTATGAAGTGCTGGCCGACGTGAGTTTATTGCCGCTGCGGTTGCCGCAGCTTTATAGAAAATTAACGACCTAACGGTCGTCGTTCAAAACGTTCAAGCCGTTCCAATCGGTCCATTCGTTTAGGACTCATAAAATGATGAAATTGAGGAGACCGTAAATTCTTTTCGCGTTGCGCTATAAACGCATTCGATTTTCTCAGCTCAGCTCCTCGCGATCCAACCCCGTCATTTCCAGCAGTGGCCTGTCCGTAAACGAGAAAAGTATCGCCGGCTCGGTTTGGGAGAGATTTTTATGCGCGTGCCAGCGCCAGGACGGGACGGTGAAGCTGTCGTGTTCGTCCCATTGCAGGTCGACCTGATTATTTTTGTCGACCATAGTCACGCCGCGGCCTTGGACGGTGTGATACATGGCGGTGCCGGTGTGGCGATGAAAGCGAGTTTGCTGTCCGGGTTGAAGCAATTGGAGATAGCAGGTCATGGTGAGAAATGTGTGGCCGCCGTCGATGGGGTTTTTGTATTCAAGATATAGGCCGTCGTAAGGATCGATGATACCTTGTTCGCCCAACTCTTTCAGCGCTTCGAGCGCTTCGTTCCATTTGTAATGATACGGCACGCCGGCCGCGCCTTCGTAATCGACCTTCGGTTGGCGCGCTGGGCCGTAGAGGCGGCGCGCGGCGCCGTGGTTTCGCGTCAGCGGCTGCTGCTTTCCCTCGGTCCATTCTTCGCGGAAGATCGAGGCGTCGAGATAACTCACGAGCCCGGCGTCGAGCGCGTCGATCCAGATGATCGGCTCTTTGGAATTATTCACATGATCGTGCCACACCCAGTTGGGTTGGATCAGTAAATCGCCGGGCTCCATCACCATCGGCTCGCCGTTCGATGTCGTGTAGGCGCCGCCGCCTTTGACGACGAAGCGGAGCGCGGTGTTGGTGTGGCGGTGCGCCGCCGCGGCCTCGCCGGGGAGCACGATCTGAAATCCCATCGCCAGCGTCTTGCTGCCGGTTTGCAGGCCGACGTTGCGGCGAAAGGCGTCGGGGCCGATGCGAATCACTTCGGTGGTTTCCATGAGTACGGGATAAATTTCTTTCCAGCGCCAAAGCTTGGGCTCCATGCGCTGAGTGCTGCGCTCGTTTTGCCAGTAACCGCGCAGGCCCAGCTCGGTGAATGTTTTGTGCAGCTCCGTGCGGTCCTTTGCTTCATTCATGACTGGATCGGGCATGCTTAACCTCCAAGTTTCAAATCGTTCGAGCAATTCAAGGCGTTCAAAACGTCGCTTCGGAATCGTTGTACCAAATCTTCGAAACTCGGCGCAACTTGGGCTTTACAACCCGAACCGTTTCCGGCTATGTGTTTAGTAAATATTCTCCAAGTCCAAGGAGGTTGGTTATGGTTTCAGCGAAAGACGTGCAAGGCGTAATGGCGATGATGCCGGCGTTTTCGACCAAGGACGCGGGCGATTTGAACTCGAAAAACACTATCGACGTGGACAATCTCAAAGCCGGCGTCGAGCGCATGATCAGCGACGGTATCGACGTGATCACCGTGTCGGGCAGCTTCGGCGAGTGCTACAACCTCCATTGGGACGAATACAAAACTCTGGCAGCAGCGAGCGTCGACGCGGTGAAAAAGCGCGTGCCGCTGTTCATCGGCGCGACCAGCCCGAACGCGCGCGAAGTGGTCGAGCGGCTGAAATTCGTGCAGGAAATCGGCGGCGACGGGACGTTGCTCGGGGTGCCGTACTACGACGCTCAGTCGCCGGAATACATGGCAGACTTTTATACTGAGATCGCCGATATGTTTCCCAAGCTGGGCTTTTTGATCTATCACAATCCGGTCAATCACAAAGTCAAAATCCCGGTCTCCATCTTCCCTAGACTGGTCAAGTGTCCCAATATTATCGGCATGAAAGACAGCCATCGCGACACGCGCGAGTTTATCCGGCTGATGGAAATCATCCGAGGCAAGATCAGCGTGATGACCAATCAGGCGCAGATGATTCCCTATTATCGCATGGGATCGTCGGGCTGCTGGTCGATCGATGCCTGGATGGGACCATGGCCGGTGCTGCATCTAAGAAATCTCTGCCGCGCCGGAAAGGATCAGGAAGCACTGCAAGTGATCAGCGAGATCATGGCCGCTGCCGGCGGCGAGCGGCCCGGTGGCAACGAAGGGGCGACGGCGAAGCTGCCCATCGAGTTCGCCGGTTACGTCAATCCTGGGCCGGCGCGCACGCCGATCGTCAAGTTTTCCGACACGACCATCGAACGGGCCAAGAAGAAGGCTGAAGGTTGGAAAGCCTTGTGCGCGAAATATCGGCCACTGGTGGAAGCGGAGCAGGCGCAAGCCAAGGTGGCGTAATTAAATTCCGCTCAATAGTTCACGGGTTCAGGGTTTCGTGCGGATTCGAAATCCGATTGAACTCTTGAACAAATATTCTTTCGGAGAATTCCATGAGTTCGGTGCCGTTAATTCCCAAACAGGCGGCGATTGCGGTCGGTGACCTGATCGACAACTGTGCCAAGGTGAAGGCGGGTATGAACGTGCTTCTCGTTGCTGGCAACGACGGCATGTACGGTGGGATCAATATCGTCGACTCCGAAGTCATCGCTTGGCTCCATTCCGCCATCGTGCAGCGCGGCGCCGATGCGACGGTAATCTGGTGCGACATTCCTTATCGTCCGACGGTTCTTTGGGGCGAGGGCGCCGATCCGGGGAAGGCATGGCGCGTGCCGAAGATTGTCGCGAGCGCCATGAAAGGCGCCGACTGTATTATCAGCAACGCCGTCGACCTGACCTTCGAAGAAGAGCTGCGCGAGACCGCCGACATTCTCGAAGAGCACAACATTCCCTACGCACGCAACATGGCGACCACCGGATCGCTATTGACTAGCAACTGGGGTCTTACACCGTATGAGCTGGTCTCCGAGATTCGCGTGCAAGCTTGCGCGCTGGCGTTGCCTGGCGCCAAGTGGGTGATGACGCATCCGAACGGTTCGCATGTCGAAGGTTACGTCGTGAAGCCCGACGACATGGACGACTACGGCCACTATCGCGACATCGGCGTCTACCGGCCATTTCCCGAAGGCGTGTGGTCGTCGATCAAAGCGCGCGATGCGGAGGGCGTCGGCATCATCAACGAGATCGGTGTCATCTGGGCGCGCCACATCGGCGTGCCTTGTCCGTTCAAGCAGCCGGTGAAAGTTTTCATCGAGAAGGGGCAGATCAAAAAGTTCGAAGGCGGCGGTGAAGCCGAAACGTTGACGCGCTTCTACCAATTCATTTCAAAGTATCTAGGCGACGCGGCTTACGAAGTGCGCGGTTTTCACGGCGGCGTGCATCCGTCGGCGATCTTGGAGCCGCACCAGTGTCCCAACGCGCCCTATCGACATTTCATCGAGCACCATCACTGGAGCAGCTTTCACTTTCACATGGGCAACAGCCGGCGCAGTAAGACTTTTCCATACCTGATGCATATCTCCGCGGAACTCCGCGGCGGCGATTTGAAGATCGGCGAAAACTACGTCTACAAGGACGGGAGAATTACCACGGCAGACCATCCGAAAGTCCGGGCCATGGCCGAGAAGTACAAAGACCGACCGGGGCTGGAGCCGGAGAAGTGGTTGCAGACGCCGAGATGACAAGGATGGAGTGTTACTGGAGTGATGGGTCGCTGATGGACACCGGACCAATTGATAATTCGGAGGGTTGTAATGGCTACTCAGTATCGTCTTTTTTCCGCTGATTCACATTTGGAGATATCGCCAGAGCGTTGGACCGAGCGCGTGCCGGCGAAGTATCGCGACCGGGCGCCGCGCTTGGTTAAGCTGCCCAATGGCGGCGACGGCATCATCGTCGAAGGGCGGCCGCTTTACGTGGTCGGCCTGGCGATCGCCGGCAAGCCTTACGAGCGTCATGAGCTCTCAGGCGTGAACTACGACGGCTCGGAGGGAGCCGGTGCACCGGAACAGCGCTTGAAAGAACAAGATCAAGACGGCGTCGATGGCGAGATTCTTTACACTTCAGCCGGGAACTTGAGTTTTTGGCGCGGCATCAAAAATGACGACGCGTATCTTGCAACCATTCACGCCTACAACACCTTCTTGGCCGAAGAATACTGCGCAGCGAATCGCGACCGGTTGATCGCATTGGGAGCGCTGCCGACTCATTCGGTCGATGCGGCAGTGAGGGAACTGGAGTACTGCGCCAAGGCCGGCTTGAAGGGCATGATGCTCAACACCTTTCCCAGCGGCAAGTCCTATCCTTCGCTCGAAGATGACCGCTTCTATGCAGCGGCATTGGATTTGAACATACCGCTGTCGGTGCATGTCGCGATGGGACTGCCCGACGGGCCGCTGTTCAAGTACGACAAGGACCCAGGGGAGGTCGCCTTCGGTGGCGATCCGATCCGCGTGCTGACGCGCTTCGGCGGTAACAGTGGACTCAACGCCGTGCAGCTGCTCTTGTCCGGTGTTTTCGATCGTTATCCTAAACTAAAAATTTACTGGGCGGAAACCCAAATGGGTTGGCTGCCGTATTATTACGATCAGCTCGACGACGTTTATAAGCGCAGCAAACATTGGATGGCGCGCTATTTTGACCTCAAACCGCTCAAGCAAGAGCCCAGCGCTTACTTTCGCGAGCACTGTTATTGGGGATTTATCTACGACCGCATCGGCATGCGCATGCGCTACGATATCGGTGTAGACAAAATCATGTGGGGCAACGACTTCCCGCACTCCGCCGGTGATTGGCCCAACTCTAGGCGCGTCATCGCGGACATCTTTTCCGGCGTGCCGGAGGAAGAGAAGCAAAAGATGCTGGTCGACAACGCGGTGAATTTTTTCCATCTGAATTAAATTTGATTTCACCACGAAGGACCTGGTTCGACTATGCTTACCACAGGCTACGAGCACGAAGTTCGGGGTGTTGATTGTCCGAACCCTTCGTGTCCTCTTATGAAAATAGGTTTAAAGAGCCAAGCAGTGTTAGTAGATTTGTAACGTTTTAATTTTCATGCGCAGTGTTGTACCGAGTGGTACATGAATTACTTCGTGGTGAACAACTGCCATGGCTAAACCCACGTCAATGAATGCTCAGGAGCGGCTGCGGGCGCTTGATGCCAAAGTGCAGGAAAGCTCTTTACGGGGCGCGTGGCAGCGCGACCGGGGCTTCGCCAAGCAGGAAGAGATTCGCCCGGCGCTGTGGCGCTGGAGTGAGATGTTGCCGCTGTTGCTCGAAGCCGGGGAACTGGCGCCGCTCGACGATGTCATGCGCATGCGCACGCTGCATATGACGAGTTCACCGGATGCATTTCCGCTCGGCGCGGCGCGGACGTTCGCGGCGATGCTGCAACATGTCAACGGCGGCGAAGTGACCGACTCGCACCGCCACACCGCCACGTCGGTTTACTTCATGATCCAGGGCAGCGGGATTTACACGACGGCGGAAGGCGAGCAGCAGTTCATGGAACCGGGCGATTTATTGACCCAGCCGAGTTGGACTTGGCATGGCACGACCAACGGCGGAAGCGACCCGGCGATCTGGTTCACCGCCATGGACACCTCGCTGATGCAGTATCTCGATAACTGGCAGAACGAACGATACCCGGAAAGTTTTTCCCAGCCGGTGAGCAAACCGGATGGCTATCATATGAAACGGTTGGGGGTGTTGCGGCCAAGCGGCGCGCTCGATGGAGCGGGACCGTTGCCAGTCAAATACCGTTGGCACGACACTTTTTCCGCGCTCGAAGAAGTTGCCCCTGGCGAAACGGTGGATCCGTTCGACGGCGCGATTCTCGACTACCTCAATCCACAAACCGGCGGACCGACCACGGCGACCTTGCACTGCCGCATTCAACGGCTCGGTCCCGGCGAAGCAACCTGCAGCCATCGTCACACTTGCAATACGGTTTACCATGTCGTGGGCGGTCGCGGCGTTACGAAAATCGGCAAAAGCCGCACGAACGAAATCGATCTCGCTTGGGAGGCCCGCGATTGCTTCAACGTGCCGACTTGGCAATGGCACCGTTTCATGAATGGCTCGACGACAGAAGCCGCGATTCTTTTCTCGGTGAGCGATCGGCCCTTGTACAAGGCGCTGGGAATCTATCGCGAGGAAAGTTAAAGCAAAGTTATCGTGCCCGTGCGCCGTAAAGCGCTTTGATAAGGCTATTGTTTAGGGTTTCCGGTAGCCGAAATTCCACACTCGCTGGCGGTTTAAAAAATTTCCCGCCGGATGGCTAGCGAAAATCGTTGTAAAATTAGGTGCTGGTTTTAAATCGAGGCGAAAACGTTGATGTAGTGGCGACCAAGTATCTTGTCAGCCGTCGCGCGGTCGTGAGAATGTGCGTGAGTGTACTTGCGACACACCACACGGCGTAAAGACGGCAAGACTCATGTGTACTGGCAATTGGTTCGCTCGGTCAGACGCGGCGCCAAGATCGTGCAAGAGACCGTGGCGCAGTTGGGGGAGTTGGATGAGCAAGGGCGCGCACGGGCTAAGGAGCTGGCGCGAAGTATTTGCGGGCAAGTGAACGGGTCTTTTCAGGGAGAGCTGTTCGAGCAATCCAAGCGCGGTGAAGCGGTAGCGGTAAAGCTCGATGCCATTGGGCTGGAACGCTCGCGCAGTTTCGGTGCGGTGTGGCTGGGCTGGTTATTATGGCGTGCGCTCAAGCTCGATGAGCTGTTAAGCGATCTGTTGCCACGGGGTCGGGAGAGCGTGTCGTGGGCCGAGGTGGTTGCCATTTTGGTGACGGCGCGATTGTGCGAGCCATCGAGTGAGTTACATGTCGCCGAGCGGTGGTATCGCACCACGGCGCTCGAGGATCTGCTGGGAGTGTCAAGCGAACAAATTTACGACGAGCGTTTGTACCGCGCACTAGACCGGGTGTTACCGCACAAGGAAGCGATTGAAAAGCATTTGGTCCAACGGTTAGGAGAGCTGTTTGACCTGGACTACGATCTGTTGCTCTACGATGTGACGAGCACGTATTTTGAAGGGGTCGGCGATCCGGCCATCGCCGAGCGCGGCCACAGCCGCGATCATCGGCCGGACTGCGTGCAGATCAACATCGCGCTGGTGGTCACCCGTGAGGGTATGCCGTTGGGCTACGAGATATTTTCTGGCGGCACCACCGATGTGACGACGGTCAAACAGATCGTGGAGTCGATGGAGAGTCGATTCGGCAAGGTGAACCGGGTCTGGGTGATGGACCGCGGCATGGTGAGCGCTAAGAACATCGCCTGGCTCAACAGCACCCAGCGCCGTTATGTGATCGGCACCGCGCGCAGTGAGCTCAAGCGGTTTTCCAAAGAGCTTTCGGACCCGACCGATTGGCACCAAATTCGCCAAGAGGTCGAAGTGAAGATCTGCCCTGGGCCTGACGGTAGCGAGACTTTCCTGTTGTGTCGTTCAGCGAGCCGTATGGAGAAAGAAAAGGCGATGCATGAGAGGTTCTCCAAGCGTATCGAAGAGGGTCTTGAGTCCCTCACCCGACGCATCGAGAAGAGCAGAAAGCTGCTCGACCGTGGCAAGCTGGAACGCCAGATCGGGCGGCTGTTGGAAAGAAACTCACGGGCGGCGGGCCGTTACACGATTATGATCGGCGAGCATAAAGCGCTAGCCGCTGGGGTAAAGCTTCAGTGGAGCAAAAGCTCTCAGTGGGAGGATTGGGCCAAGCTCAGTGAAGGCACTTACATCCTGCGCAGTAATATCCACGAGTGGACTGACGAGGAGCTGTGGAAGACCTACATCCAGCTCAGCGAAGCGGAGGCCGCCTTCCGCATTCACAAATCCGACTTGTGCATCCGTCCGATCGGACATCACAAACAAGAGCGCATCAAGACGCATATTCTGATCTGCTTTCTCGCCTACGCGTTGTGGAAGACGCTCCAGAAGTGGCAATCCCGCGCCGGGCTGGGCGATTCCCCGCGCACGATTCTCACTGAGCTGTCGCGCATCCACTCGGCTGACATCGTGTTGCCGTTGGCAGATGGCTCCGACCGGGAGTTACGGCTTCGCTGCGTGGTACGGCCTGACCGCGAGCAACAACTGCTCCTCCAACGTCTCGGTCTTACCCTGCCACAGCGGCTACGCCCACCCGCTGTGGCGAAAATGTAGTGGCGACTTGAAGAACTAACATGTTGATTTTCCAGAATTCCGACCTTCTAAGTGTGGAAGTTGGGTTAGTGCTGATGCGCAAGAAAGCGGTAAGCTCCTGTCGTACAATTCGACTTAAAGCCAATTATTGCGCTAATTTTCGACACAAATTAATGGATTTCGACATTAGGAGCTGATATCGTTATTTTTGTCCACATTGATAAATATTGGGTAGTTTTCGACACTAGTTAATGGTTTTCGACGCTATGGCCTCCTATCATAGTTCCGTTCAGACATTTCAAGAGAGCCTGCTCCCTCGTGAGACCAGGCTCGCGGGCTTAGCTGCGCTCGTGGCCGCGCTCTCTCTCTCGGCCCCCGTTCGCCGGCCCAGCTGTGTTTCGGACAAGCATGTGCGGGGCAGCCACCGGGAGGAGGGGGTCTGGCGGGTCTTCGACAAGCGGTACTGGCCCGGAGACGGTTTGTCCGACCAACTGACATTCGCTCTTCGACATGAGGATATCGATCTTCTCATTCTCCGACGTGCTTTCGACGCCATGCCTCCGACCGTGCTGCAAGAGCTTGTCGCCAGCACGCCGACCGGCATGCCGTCTCGACGCGCCTGGTTTCTCTATGAATGGCTGACCGGCAGGACCCTCGATTTACCTGACGCTCAGAACGTCGCAGCGATCGATGCCCTCGACCCGAATGCCTACTTTACCGCTAAGCCACGCCCGTCCCGGCGCCACCGCGTTCGGGACAATCTTCTCGGCACAAGACGCTTCTGTCCCGTGATTCGCCGGACCAAGACGCTCGCTGACTACCTCGATCTGGGGTTTGCCGAAAAGGCGCGCGCGACCGTTGGCCGCACCGGCGGACATCTCTTCGCCCGCGCCGCGAGTTTCCTGCTGCTCGCCGATAGCCTTGCGAGCTTTGAAATAGAAGGCGAGCGTCCGCCGCGGAACAGGCTTGAGCGTTGGGGCCGCGCCGTCATGCAGGTTGGCCGGAGCAAGCTCAGCCTCAATGAAATAATGCGCCTTCACAGCGTGCTGATCGAAGAGACTCGGTTCATGCGGCCAGGCCTTCGTCCGGACGGTGTCTTTCTCGGTGAGCGCGACCACAATGGCGATCCCTTGCCGGAATTCATTGGCGCGCGTCCAACGGATCTGCCTGATCTTATGAATGGTTTGCTCGACGCCAACGAGCGGATGGGAGACGCCGGCCTCGATCCTGTTTTGCAGGCTGCTGCGACGGCTTTTGGTTTCGTGTATGTCCATCCGTTGCAGGACGGAAATGGCCGTTTGCATCGATGCCTCATCCACCATGTTTTGGCCGAGCGGAAGTTCACCCCGTCGGGCATGATTTTTCCGGTTTCCTCGGTCATGCTTGATCGCATCGACGACTACCGGACAACGCTCCAGGCACATTCACGGTCTTTAATGCCCTTCATTGACTGGCGGCCGACGCCAGACCGCAACGTGGAGGTTCTAAACGACACGGCAGATCTATATCGATACTTCGACTGCACCCAAGCGGCGGAATTCTTGTATTCATGTGTCCAGCGTACGGTCGATCTCGATCTGCCGCGCGAGATCGATTACCTGCGCCGACATGACGCGGCTCTACGCCGCATCATGGACACTGTCGAAATGCCTGACCGGCTCGCCGAAAACCTTCTCCTCTTCATCCGCCAGAACGGCGGAACGCTTTCGAAGAGGCGGCGCCAAAACGAATTCAAAGCCCTCAGCGACAAAGAGGTTGAGGAACTCGAAGAAATCGTCCGCGATGCGTTCGACGGATACGACGAAACACCTCGTATTGGGGAAGCATGAGCCATAGAAGTCATTGAGGAGCGCCTTCGTCGCCGCCGCGCGAAGACATCGGATCATTGGCGCAAAAATTCAAGAAATCCTACATCGACGAAAAATACTCGGTGGAAGAAGCAGAGAAAAAATACGCCGAGTGGGATAAGCTGATGCAGCAACTGTTTATCAGACGAAAATAAGTCAAAACTCGCGCCTGACCTCAAGCCGATTTTCCGGCTTCATTTCCACGTTTCTAGAAGTCTCGAAACGTGGAAGTTCTCCAACTGAATCTGTCCTTGAACGTCGGAATGCTTCGACCGACTCATTGAACCGCGGAACGTTATCGAACGGAGCGCCTGTCCTGAGCGCCGCGAAGCAAAGTTGAAGGAAAGCGGTAGAACGCTGGAACGTTTGGAACGGCCTTAGACGTCCTTAAAATAGGACTCGGGCACATCTTCAAATCCGATCCAGCCAAACCAATCGCTCACGTTGAGTATTTTGGCCCACTCATTCGTGACGCGAATATCGCCGGCATAACCGCCGTCTTCGTCGCCCAAAGCTTCATATAGCTGGATGCCGCTTCGAATGATGCCCGGCCAGTCCGAGAAACGTCTACTCAAGTCTTTTCCGGTCACAGGGTTAAGCCCTCTGAGATAAGCGTAGGTGATTGAATTGCTGATCATGGCGAGTCGTGAATCGGTTCCGATTGAGAAATCTATCCTTGTTGTCAGAGGTCAGCGTGTCATCCTTGCTGCCGATCTCGCAAAAATTTACGGCGTCGAGACCCGTGTACTCAATCAAGCTGTCAAACGCAATCGCGAGAGATTTCCGGAGGATTTTACATTTCGTTTGACCCGCGATGAAGCGAGCGGAATCGTGGCTTCAAGATCACAGACTGTGATCTTGAAACGGGGCGAGAATATCAAATATTTGCCTTACGTTTTTACAGAATACGGCGCGATCATGGCCGCTAACATGCTCAATAGCCCGCACGCCGTACGGATGAGCGTGTATGTGGTCCGAGCGTTCATCAGGCTTCGTCAGACGGTTGAACTACGAAAGGATATAACGGCGAAGTTGGAAGAGTTGGAACGCGCGGTCACCGCGCATGATGCCGACATCAAGAGATTATTTGCCGCCATCCGCCAGTTGATGGCGCCGCCGGAGGCGAAGAAAAGAAAGATTGGGTTCCTGGTCGAAGAAAAGGCAGCTCGCTACGGACGACGGTAAGCGTCGGTCATTTCCACGTTTCCGGAATTCCGGAAACGTGGGAGTCCCCACGTGTGTTCGTGTCCAACCAACGATTGGAACGGAGCGAAGCGGTTGAACGGCTGGAACGATTGGAACGGCGTAAATCTCCGCCCCAAGCAAAAGTCTTTTCTTTTCCCGCCAGGCTTTGTTACAATCCCCGATCACCGATGTGGGACGTAGCCGAACGCGCCGCGCCCGGGCCGTCAATAACTAAAAGATTGAAGCGGTGTTTGCAGTTTTAAATACGACTCAAAAAAGTTTCCCCACCCGAATTCTGCAAAGAAAGTCGAGTCGTAAAAGTCGGACCTCGAACTCGTCAGTGGTTTAGAATAGATCATGGCTGAGCGAACTCGGCGGCTACTGGATTACGCGGATAGGACCGTTCGACTGACGGATGAACGCCTGCTTCACATCCAGGAACATCCAGAAATGATCGGCCAGGAGCGGCGAATCGGAGAGGTTTTGCGAAAGCCCGACGTGGTCTATACCAGTCACAAAGACGCGTCAGTGCATGTATACTATCGTCATTATGCACGAGGTCCGGCCGGGTCGAAGCATCTGATGGTCGCGGTCAAGATTTTAGAAGACGACGCGTTCGTGATCACGGCATTCTTTACCGATGAAATGAAAGGAGCGAAGCAAATATGGCCAAAAGAGTAGCACGGTTAAAAGTGTGGTTTGACGAAGAAGGAGATTTTCTCGAAGTGACCTTCGCCAAACGCAAGGGATCGTTCCGATCTATCGGCCCGGACATCTTCGAGCGTGTGGACGCAAAAGGAAAGGTTATTGGTTTTGCGATTTTTAACTTCATGAAACACGATCGCAAGACGGTGGAAATTCCTCTGAACGAAGCAAAATTTGCCGTCGGACGGTGACAAAGTCTGGTCATTTTTACCAGGTCACACGAAATGGCTAAACAACTTACCGAACGAGAATTGCGCGAGCAGGCCGTGCGGGCGCTAAGCGATAGTTTAGGTCCTGTCAACGCCTTACGCTTTCTTGCATTGGTGTCCCGCGAGCCTTTTGATTATCAAGCGTGGCGTCGAGAATATTTTTCCCGCTACAATGTGGATGAATTGTTGGCCGACGTCGATAAGCACCACACCACCAAGGTCTCCTAAGCGTTTTTCCGAAAGCATCGACGATCTATTGCCTCGTTCGGGTCATTTCCACACTTCCGGAATTCCGGAAACGCGGAAGAAGTTGGCGCGTTGAGATTCCAAAGTGGAATATCAAAAATGGCGGGCCGAGGAGGGCGTCGCTATTTGCCGTATGTTTTTACCGAGCAGGGCGTCGCAATCCTATCGACGGTCCTGAAGAGCGAACGCGCCATTCAAGTCAATATCGAAATCATGCGCGCTTTCGTGCGGCTGGTTTTGAATCCAGAGAACGACTTGAACGGAGCGCAGCGGTTGAACGATTGGAACGACTGGAACGTGTTCCGGTATGCGAGTTGATGGCGCCGCCGGAGGCGAAGAAAAGAAAGATTGGGTTCCTGGTCGAAGAAAAGGCAGCTCGCTACGGACGACGGTAAGCGTCGGTCATTTCCACGTTTCCGGAATTCCGGAAACGTGGAACTCCCCACGTCTGTTCGTGTCCAACCAACGATTGGAACGGAGCGACGCGGTTGAACGGCTGGAATGATTGAAACGGCGTAAATCTCCACCCCAAGCAAAAGTCTTTTCTTTTCCCGCCGTCCTTTGTTAAAGTTCTCGTCGCCGTGCGAGACCTAGCCGACCGCGCCGGGCCGTGAAGAGCTTAATGATATTCGCTGCGTTTGAGGTTTCAAGTCCGAATCAAAAAAGTTCTCCGATCCCAATTCTTAGAAGAAAGTCGAGTTGTAAAAGTCTGACCCCGCACCCCATGCTTAAGATCGATCTCGGGATGTGCCTTCGATAGCTTGATCTGGTGCTCCTTCATCGCACGCAATGCTTTTCAATCAGTTTTGGAGACTTTTGAAGAGATACGCTTCTTCATTTGGTATCGCCTTTATAAACACGATGCTTCGGATTTTTTGCTCGACGCCAGTTCGCACGACGGAGTTTAGTCACGTCGTCTCCCAGAGCGCACGGAGCGGCACGGCGTAGAGGCATTCTCCGAAGCTTGCGCTGGTTTCACCGTCGTAAACGACAACCCCGGAAACGAAACGCTTGCCCGAAGCATCTTTCAACTTGCGCAGTCCCCGGAAGTCCGCTGCGGTTACTGTAGCAGACGCTTTGATCTCCACGCCGGCCAAGGCACGTGATCCCTGCTCGATAACGATATCTACTTCTACGCCGTCTTTGTCGCGATAGTGATAGAAAGTTAACGGCTCATCGTGCCAACTGGCCTGCCGTCGTAATTCCTGAAAAACGAACGTTTCCAGAAGCTGGCCCAGCAGCGGCCGATCGGCGAGTAGGCCCCGGGCATCGATCCCGAGTAGAGAACATGCGAGACCGGTATCACCGACATGCAACTTTGGCGTCTTGATGAGTCGACTCAAGCGGTTACTATGCCAAGGGGGAAGTGAATCAACAAGGAACACGCGCTCCAACAGCGTGAGGTAATCGCGAATAGTCGGTCGGCTGACTTGGAAGGGCGACGCTAAATCCGCCACATTCAGTAGCCGAGACGTCTGTGACGCTGCCAGTGCAAGCAATCGCGGCAATACATCGAGTGAACTGATACGAGCCAGATCGCGCACGTCGCGCTGAACAAGCGCATCAAGATAATCGCGATACCAGGCCGCGCGGCGTCTTCCGGCAGGCCGTGCCAACGCCGCTGGATATCCGCCGGCAACGATTTTCTCGGCGAGCTGGCCAGCCAATCGATCCGTTTGTCGTACCCTGAAGCGACCCGCGAAAAGGCTACGGAGGAATCCAGGTATTCGACGCACGAGTTCGCACTGCGCCAACGGATGGAGCCGCAGGATTTCCATCCGGCCCGCCAGCGAGTCTGAGAGCTTTGGCAGCAATAGGACGTTGGCCGAGCCGGTTAAGATGAAGCGGCCGGCGATACGATTACGATCGACGGCCACCTTCAATGCGCTAAATAGCTCCGGTACTCGTTGCACTTCGTCGAGAATTGCGCGTTCCGGCAGATCGCCGACAAACCCTACCGGATCGGCCTGCGCTGCCGCGCACAATACATCGTCATCAAGGTTGACATAGGCATAGCCTTTGCGCTTGCCAACGATCTGCGCCAATGTGGTTTTGCCACACTGGCGCGGACCGTGGATCAGCAGGATCGGCGAATCGGCAAGCGCTTCGGTGAGACGCGGCTCGGCGAAGCGCGGGTAGAGGGCTCTCTCGGGCATCGGCCGATTGTAACTTTAGGGTTCGGCCAATTGCAAGGTTAGAGTGCGGCTAAATGAAGGCTTTGGGTTCGGCCGATTAAAAGGTTTGTGGGCGGCGTTACCCTAAGCGCTACTGGGTTCAATTGCGAAAAGCCAAGGGCGAAGGAACGGGGAAATCTATGGGGGCAACGGGTAATTTTGAACCGAGAAAATCTCGTTAATTAAATAAGTGATAAAAGGAGTTTGATCCCCCCCCCGCCCCGAGCGGCGCAAGATGATGCAGGCCTGGGCGGATTATCTGGATGGGTTGAAGGCTGGAGCGGAAGTGATTCAGCTGTTCAAGCAGGCATAATGATATAGTCCCATTCGCTAGGCAAAAATCCTTTTCTTTTCCCGCCGTCCTTTGTTAAAATCTCCATCGCCGGTGTGGGATGCAGCCGAGCCCGCCGCGGTCGCGCCGTCAACGGCTACTAGACGTGAGCAGCGTTTTCGATTGCGAGTGCAAATCAAAAAAGGTTCTCTGATCCCAATTCTTAGAAGAAAGTCGAGTCGTAAAAGTCTGACCCCGCAGCCAAAACAGAGCATTAGAAAAATTATTTATAACGGCAGTTCCGGAATCACGACCACGTTCGACACGTCCGCCACGACTACGCTCTGGTCCGTGTCAGAGCACGAGCACGTTCGCCACGACCACGTCCTCGCCCTTTATCCTTCATCCTTTCGCCTTCATCCTTTATTTTTATTGGACATTGAGGGCGATAGTCCGTAAAATCCGGTCCTAATAGGGTGTCGGGTTTGCTGGTCACGGTCGCTTTCTCCTTTCATAATAACCGTAGCCGCATCCGTGATTCACGAGCAGGTTTTCACGAACACGATTCGCACGTTCACGACTCACAAACACAATTCACGATCACGGTTTTTCCGATCACCAACACGGCTCCGACGTTCTGCGATGTGCGATGATAGTTAGAACTAAATGGCGTCTGGTTCTCTTCAACTGACGAACTTTGCTCACCTCGAAGAACATGACCAACTGCTTGTCCGGTTGGGAATGTTGGCTGAAAAGTATTTTACCGACGATCCCAACACCTGCATTCTTAAACTCCGCCAATTTGGCGAAGCTCTCGCGCAGCATGTCGCCTCGCGCGTCGGATTGATGACTTCTACCGAAGAGTCACAGTTCGATCTCATACGAAGATTACAGGACGAAGGCATTCTTCCCCGCGAGGTCGCGCAACTACTCGATGAGATTCGCCGAGCTGGTAACGCCGCAAGTCACGCTGTTAGAGGCGATCATGCAACAGCGCTCAGTAGCCTGAAGATTTCTTGGCAGCTTGGGGTTTGGTATCACCGAACTTTTAAGAGCCCACAGTTCAAATCTGGTCCGTTTATTCCGCCCACTGCGCCGAAGGAGGAAAGTGATGCACTCCGTGCAGAGTTAGAGCGTCTGAGTCACGCTCTCGAAGAATATCGGGCCACGCACCGAGAAACCGAGCAACAGCTTCTGGACACAGAGCAGAAACTCAAAGCGGCTAAGGATGAACAGTCGTTTTGGGAGCAGTTGGCTGTCGAGACCGAGAACGCTAAGGCGGAACTTGCAGGTCGATTGGTCGAGCAGCAAGGAGCCACGCCAGCACAGTCGAAGAGTGTGGTCACGGCTTTTCTTAGTGCCGCGTCCGCTGCTGCGGATTCACTTGAACTGGACGAGTCGGAAACAAGACGGTTGATCGATGAGCAGCTGAAACTCGCTGGCTGGCAAGCCGACTCGATGAACATGACCTACGCTAATGGCGCGCGCCCAGAGAAAGGCAAGTGTTTAGCGATCGCCGAATGGCCGACAACCACGGGTCCGGCGGATTACACTTTATTTGCCGGCTTGGTGCCGCTCGCGACCGTTGAAGCGAAGCGGAAGAACATCGACGTCTCCGGCTCTCTACAGCAGGCCAAACGTTATAGTCGGTCTTTTCATGTGTCCGATAACCTCGAGCTGCTCGGTCGACCGTGGGGAGAGTTTCAGATCCCGTTTGTTTTCTCGTCTAATGGCCGTCCCTATTTGCGCCAACTCTCAACGCGTAGCGGAATTTGGTTCTGCGATGTGCGTCGTACTGACAATGTCGCTCATGCGCTTGATGGCTGGTATACACCCGAAGGCCTCTTAGCGTTATTGAAGCGTGATGAAGACAAGTCTTACGAGCAGCTTGCTGCTGAGCCGTTGCAATACGACTTCCAACTACGCCACTATCAGCAAGATGCGATTCGAGCGATTGAGAAAGGGATTGCAGGCGGGCGGCGCGACATGCTCGTTGCCATGGCGACTGGTACGGGCAAGACAAAAACCTGTATCGCACTCATCTATCGCCTGCTAAAGGCGCAGCGTTTTAAACGTATCCTTTTCCTTGTGGACCGATCAGCTCTTGGCGAGCAGGCTACCAATGCGTTCAAAGACACCCGCATGGAAAACCTGCAAACGTTTGCCGATATTTTCGGTATCAAGGAGTTGGAGGAACAAAAGCCTGATTCCGACACGGCTGTTCATATCGCTACGGTTCAGGGCATGGTGAAGCGGGTTTTGTATCCCGGCGAAGATACGGTGGCCCCGGCGATCGATCAGTATGATTGCATAGTGGTGGACGAATGCCACCGTGGCTACCTGCTCGATCGTGAACTTTCGGATACCGAACTGACCTTTCGGAGTTTTGATGAGTACATCTCGAAGTATCGGCGCGTTTTAGACTATTTCGACGCCGTCAAAATTGGATTGACCGCTACGCCCGCCTTACATACATCGGAAATCTTTGGCAGACCGATCTTTTCCTATAGCTATCGAGAGGCGGTCATCGACGGTTTTCTGGTTGATCATGAACCTCCCGTCCAGATCAGAACCGATTTGTCCGAGGGGGGTATCAATTGGCGAGTTGGCGAACAGGTTCCCGTCTATAACGTCCGGCGCAACCAGATCGATCTTTTTACCACGCCGGACGAAATCAATCTGGAAGTTGAGGACTTCAACCGAAAGGTCATTACAGAGCCTTTTAACAAAGTCGTTTGTGGCTATCTTGCAAAGGAGCTTGATCCTAACTCTCGGCAAAAGACCCTCGTTTTCTGTGTTAATGACGCCCACGCCGACCTGGTCGTAAAGTTGCTGAAAGATGCGCTCGGTGAACAATATGGCAACGTCGATGACGACGCCGTGATTAAGATTACGGGAAGCGCGGACAAGCCGCTTCAGCTCATACGCCGGTACAAGAACGAGCGAAATCCCAACATCGCCGTGACGGTCGACTTGCTTACCACCGGCATAGATGTCCCGGAGATTTGCAATCTTGTATTTCTACGTCGGGTTAATAGCCGCATCTTGTTTGATCAGATGCTCGGACGCGCAACCCGATTGTGCGACCGGATTGGCAAAGAGACCTTTCGTATATTCGATGCGGTGCGGATTTATGAAGCGCTTCAGAATCTGACGGACATGAAACCGGTCGTTGTCGATCCGAAAATCACTTTTACTCAGCTCACACAAGAAATGGCGCAGGTCGCTGGTGACGAGGAACTAGCGTTGGCTCGGGAGCAATTTATTGCCAAGTTACAACGCAAGAAGCGTCACCTGAGCCAGCGGAACAAAGACGACTTTGAAACAGTAGCAGGCATGCCGCCTGACGAGTTCATTGACCGCTTGCGCCAAATGCCGCTGCGAGACATCGCCTCGTGGTTCACAGAGCATCCCGATCTAGGTGAGATTCTCGACCGTAAGGGCGAGGGCAGTTACGCGCCGCAAATCTACATTTCCGAGCACGAGGACAATCTGATCAGTGCGGAGCATGGCTACGGGGCCGCGAAAAAGCCAGCTGATTATTTGCAGGAGTTCGCGGACTTTATCAAGCAACGTAGCAATACTTTACCTGCGCTGATAACAGTCTTAACTCGGCCTAAGGAGCTGACCCGGAAACAGTTACGCGAATTGGCGTTGGAATTGGACAGGGCTGGCTTTACGGAATCGAATCTTGCTACAGCCTGGCGCGAAATGACCAACCAAGATATCGCAGCGCGGATTGTTGGTTATATTCGACAGGCTGCGATTGGTGATGCACTGATACCGTACGAGCAGCGCGTGGATCAGGCGTTAACAAAAGTTCTTGGTTCCCGCCGTTGGACGACGCCACAGCGCCAATGGCTGCAAAGAATTGCCGCTCAGACAAAAGCCAATCTTATCGTTGACCGCGACGCGTTAGACGACCCCGATCTCATCTTTCGGAGAGAAGGTGGAGGTTTCGCCCGCCTCGATCGTATTTTTGACGGCGAACTGGCAGAAGTGCTACAAACATTCAACGATCAGCTGTGGCCGCAAACCGCCGCGTAAACCTGTCCGGAAAGTAAATATATAGATCATGAACAACATCACCCACGACATTGTCGCTAAGCTTTGGAATCTCTGCAACGTGCTGAAAGACGACGGAGTTACTTACCACCAGTACGTTACTGAGCTTACCTACCTTCTGTTTCTAAAGATGGCCAAGGAAACCCGCACCGAGGAGCAGATTCCGGTTGGTTACCGCTGGGACGATCTCGAAGCGAAGGCGGCGCCCGATCGGCTCGAAGCCTACAAGCTCGCGTTGATCCACCTTGGTGGCCATGGCTCCACATTGGTGAAGGAAATCTTTGGCAACGCCAGCTCGTTCATTAAGAAGCCCACGACGTTATCTACCCTTGTCTCAGAGATCGACAAACTCGACTGGTACAGCGCACGGCAAGAAGGGCTGGGCGATCTCTACGAGGGGTTGCTGGAGACGGCCGCCA